>Ga0247760_1000213_pt1 | contig 65356 bp, 72 predicted proteins | sample UWRJL171409R4_FD_179936 | JGI IMG/M metagenome (GOLD analysis project Ga0247760, IMG submission 179936) | Plant litter microbial communities from Arlington Agricultural Research Station in Wisconsin, United States - UWRJ-L171-409R-4 | ecosystem: Environmental > Terrestrial > Plant litter >... | reverse complement strand
GCACTGTTAAACCACTCGCCCAAACTCTCCCACGGCCCCCCCAAAGTCGGCCCAATCTTCACCTTATGCCAAACCCTCGCATCCGTTCCTACCGCAACAACGTCAATCCTCTTTTCCCCCTCCCCCGTCACAACCGCCGCCACCGCCGACATAAACCTCCCCCCCACTCGGCTTCCCCAAATCCACCTCCTCTTCCACACCTCCCGTCTCATTCACCCAACTCCTATACCTCACCGTCCCATCCGTCGCCACCCCAAAGTAATCCGCCCTCCTAACACTCAAAACCACCGTCGGATCGCCATCAAACGCCCCCGTGGCACCCGCCTGTACTAGTCCAATCCTTATCCTAAACCCCCGAAGGGGGGCGCGAAGCACCTGTGGAACATAGTTGCTGTTACTAAATGCTGGTATCAGTGGATTCACTTTGCTGGGTTTGGTGCAGCGGTTTCGTACGACATAGATCCCATTAAGTGTCCCGTCTCTGGTCACTCCGTCATCCTCCCTAAGCCAGACGACGACACGCTCTGCTGATGCGTAAATATCCCGCATAATAGCAACCTGCTGGCTTCGCTCGTCGAGATCGGCTTGATTGATGCAGATCGCGTCGATCTAGAAGGTCTTGCACTGGCCTGCTTCTGGCGAGCGAAGATGGCGCGGGGCGGAGAAGAGGTTTGCTGTGACAGGGAAATGAACATTGTCGAGCAGCACTGCATACTTTGGGTCGTTGGAGCTCGCGGCCTCTCCCCTGACGTAGGACAGCGCATTGTAAGGGGGGGGAGTGCTGGCAATTTCGTGGGTTGTTATGTGGCAGCGGGTGGGTCCTCGGGTAAGCCGGGGAAAAGGGTGAGAATGCGGATCTCCCGACGTCGAGCGTCGAGCGGAGTATAGAAAGAGGTGGTGGCAGGCATGTTTGGCACAGCGTTATGTGTTACCATGAACACCGGTTCTAGGTGAGTTCTAATGCAAATGGCAGAGAAGTGATGGAATCTTTGGGCTCGGAATCTTGAAAATTCTGAAATTCCTATCCTAGTGCAGAAGATGAGCCCGGAGTTGCGGACAAAATGGGCCTGTTGCTTGAGGTGCGCCAGAGTCAAATGCGTTGCAGGGAACTGACTCTGCCTAGGCCTTCGGTGCAGGTTGGAGAGGACGAGAATGACGGATTAAGGTGGGGCCAGTTACGTCCCCCGGTAGGAAGAAGGTCGATCGGATTATTGCATCTGAACGAGAATGCGTTTGCACCATCCGCAGGTCTTTCTATATGCAACCCTAACATCCAAGGAAGCTGCCAGTGCATGTAGCAATTGAATAACTTAAGAGAACCCGCTTTGAAGATCGTCGTCGATCTCTCCTAGCAATCCAAAGGGGGCTCGATAGGATAGTATTTGATGGGGGCCACCGACCACCATAATGTCCGCCTGAAAAGACCCAAAGCATCTGATGCGTTCATCAGGCTTCATCAGGCGTAGAATTTCCCGACACCGATCCGGCCTGCAGCGCTGCCCAGCCCCGAGGAGGCTCTCCGGCCGGGTTCTGTGGGGCCGTTTTGGGGCTTGGTGCGGCGACGTCGGTCTGCCAGTTTCCATCGTCAGGGTGTCGGAGTTCGAGGCACTGATGACGTCCTGCGAACTCCAAGGAAGTTTCGAGAACGTCATCGACATCTCCCGCAAGACCGGGGTGTCAGAAAAAGGAAAAAAACAACAAAGTCCGGATCCACTTTCGCGGCGCGCACGGGACACATGATGGTCTCAGAGGCTCAAACGCGTCTTTACGTCACGCGTCGCGGGGCACCCCATTCTTTGGTTTTAACCAATGTCATCCAGACGCTGGATGCCACCGTCACCACTTCCTGGCACAATCTGACCCCATTCAGCAACCGTCAATATGGACCAGGCAATCAGGGAGAGACTGCACCAAGCGTTGGAGGCCATCCAAGCCGTCGGGAGCTTTGCAGCGTTCCGCAAGCTCAGCGTGACGAGCATGAAGCCAATTTTGGTCAAGGATGTCGGCAACATTGCAGGATTTCCCCTGCAGGAAGCAGCAGCGCGACAACTGATCGAGAAGGCACGCCAGGCTCCCTACGGCAAAGGTAGCGAAACGTTTATCGACATATCGGTCCGTAACACGTGGGAGTTGGATGCGTCTCAGTTGGAGCTAAGCCCGGAGTGGGCGTCCACAATTGACGATGCCTGCCAGTGGGTCGCCCGGCAGTTGGGCATCATGGCCCCCGTGAAGGCCGAACTGTACAAGATGTTGATTTACGAGAAGGGCGCCATGTTCAAAGCCCACACCGAGTACGTGCTGGTCCGGCCTGCTTGCATTTCAAAATGCTAACATACAGGCACAGTACCGAGAAGATTCCAGGGATGTTCGGAACACTTGTCGTCTGTCTTCCCTCAAAACACGAAGGTGGCGACCTCGTTCTTAAGCATCGCGATGTCACCAAGGTCTTCAAGACTTCAGAAGCCCAACCGTCCGTGGCGTGCTGGTTCTCAGATGTCTCCCATGAAGTCCTACCCGTGACCTCCGGTATCCGTTGGGTTCTGACATACAACCTCGCAATCTCGCAACCCCTCAACCGGCCCTCCGCCGCTCTTAACGCTGCCCTCGGTGCACCAGCACTGGATGGGGTACAGAAGGCCTTAAGTGCATGGCTAGATTCTCGAGACGGCGACAACGGTGATTGCGACACTGATCACTTGTACTCCCTTCTGGATCACACCTACACCGAGGCCAATCTCTCGCTCAGCGCATTAAAAGGTGCTGACGTTTACCGGATGCAATATTTAAAAGAAGCGTGCGATAAACAAAACGTCTCATTATTTTTCGGTCTCTTGGAGAAAGAGGTCCAGGGAGGCTGCGAGGACATGTATGAGGACCCGTACTACCGGCGCAGAGGATGGGGATACGATGACGATGATGACGAAGAGGACGAAGACGAGGATGAGGATGAGGATGAGGACGCTAATTCCTCCAACAGTGGCCGCAATACTGATGGGGACGAAGAAGAAGATGAGGACTGGCATCCATTTGTTGACATTATCGACACCCAGATCTCGATCAAGCGGCTTATCGCCGCGGATGGACGCACCGTGCGTCAGGGTCTGATCCTCAATGAAGGCGAGCTGGAAGAGAGGCTGATCCAGCATCATGTTAACCCCTTCAAAAGGGCAGAACGGGAAGAGACAGATTATTCGGGCTTCACAGGCAACGAGGCAAGTGTAAAGCCGACGTTGTGTCTCTGAGCGGAGCTAATCATTGCTAATCTTTGGTTTGAAAAGGGTGTTTCAGCAACGCACTGGTATCGAATAGCGGTTTGTTTTCCCTGCAACCTCCGGCTGCGGACCTTTGACTTACCATATGCCACAGATCGCCGTCCTCGTTCCCAATGACGACGTTGACCAGTTTCTCACCAAAGGAATCACTGGTACCGCTGCAGAGACCCTTTTGCCGCAGTATCTGGCAAAATGCTCCGACTCCAAGGCTCGCGATGCAGCTATGCGGATGGTCCGTCACCTTGCGCGCTTTGCCTGGGAATTAGACGATTCTTGGGGTCGTTACTCCCAGATTGCGTACAATCCGACCTTGGATATCGACATTGCACTTCAATTCGTGGAAACCATCCTGAGGCATCGGGAATACAAGCTATTTTGCAAGGCCTTGGGTTGGTTTAAAACTGGGGCCGGTTCACAGCTGTTTACGCTGGTTAAGGAGGCAGCAAACGGAGACTCCTTTGACTTCAGTCAAGTTAAAGATAGGTGGGTGTTCATTGGGTATGAGACCAACTTGTTTCTGACATTGTCCACTTAGTCTTCTTCGCAATCTCTCCCTTCGTCCGGTGGCGGATCAGATGCAAATGTTAAGGGCGCTCGGGCTGCCGAGCGACCCGACTCATATCCCTCAGATAGGGGAGTGGGCAGCCAACGAAGTCGTTCCCGCGGCTCTAGCCGTCTGTTCGGGGCCGAAAGTTGTGTCAGCGAGTGGGAGCGCCATCGTAAGCATGGTGAAGGAATATCGCGATATCGAATATCTAAAGATCAGGCAAGACAAGCCCTCCTGGTCGTAATATGTTGGAGTGCTGACCTCAGGTGTAGCCTGGTTCCGGTCATTCAACAGCAGGCCTCGCTAACGCCATTTGCCCTGGAGGCCCTGATGCAAATGATCTACTTCGCAACTACCGAGAGCTTCTTCGACAAGACCATAACGCTTCAGCTTTGCAAGCCACTGCTCAAGTCTGTGCTAGATGCCCTGGTCGTCACCAAACTTCGCACCAAGGAGGGCACTGAGGCGGAATATAACGCTTTGAAGTCCCTCGGCTGTGCCCAACCCCAATTTCTTGCTTTTACCCGGGATGGGCTACACACCAAACCTGAGATGTTCATCGGCCCCGCCGTTTTGGCTGACTGCCTAACCCGCTGCATCCAGCTTGACTGGGATGACCTGGCAAGACTTTTCTCGCTCAAACTTGCCGCTACGATTATCGATGCACCCCCTGTGGAGCTCCGATGCTTGTGGGTCCCCTTTGTGCGCGAGCTGATCTACAATCTCAACGCGACCAACGTTCCCCTTTCTACGCCGCGTTATCATGAACTCGCGTGTTCCATTCTCGAAGCATACCTTGACAAGGGAGTGGGCATGGAACCCAGTGGTGCAGAGGACTACAGCGGCCAGGGCCCTGCGCCCTACAGCTGCGCAGACTGCGCGGACTGCGCGGATCTGAACCGCTTCCTCGCTTCAGGCGAAAGGGTATGGCACTTCTTTGCCAACAAGGACAGGCGTAAGCACGTGGAATCCCGGCTGGGCTACGCGCCAACATCGAAAATTGGTTTCTCGTGCCACACAAACCGCGTTGGGAACCGCTGGGAGCTCGTCTTGAAGAAGATGACGGACATGGGGGCAAAGACTAAAAGGGAGTGGACAGATCGGTACACTCAGGCGCGGGACGAGTTTAGTAAATTTCATCACGAGAGTCTGATGATTCTCCTGGGGGAGGACTATGAGAGAATTATGAGCATGCGCGACATCCGTGTCGGTGCTCAAGCCCGAGCTCGGCGTGCGCCGCCGGCTATGTTGGGTGCTGGAGCGAATGCTGGAAACTCGATGCGGCCTACGAACGTCGTGGCGGGTGTGAAGCGGAGGGCTGAGTAGTAGAATATTCCTGGCTTTTCCAGCGACGGATTTAGTTATCAGGAACTTGGTTGCGCAATTGTTGGTGTTTCGATATGTAGGTCTGGGGGAGCACAAGCCTCCATAGTACAGATTCGCGGTTGCGAAATGGTCAATAACAAAGATTTAGATGCGATGTAATGAGGTTTAGGACGGATAGAAATCCACACGTGCGTAATCTCGAAGACAACACTGTACCTTCTTTCGCCTCTTTTCCCAGGCAAACACGTTTGAGCTAACACAGCTGTATGCGCTGAGACCTGCATGTCTGCCAAACTCTGGATGGTATCAGCGGTTGACGCTGGCTGCTCGTCGGCTCCTGATCAAAATTCTGACAGCCTCAACCTTTCTCGCTTGATCCATTCGCCTCGCTACAGAACTCACCAACAGGGGTCCGGATGTGCAACACCATATCGACGCCCTCAGTGGTATCGCCCCACACTCCTACAAATATTGCTAGTAAGTTTCGTTCTCGTTCGATCGACTTAGCCACGTCATTCTCCAAACGCGAGTTTTGCCCTTCTGATATCTTTCCGGGCGAAGCTATTAAGTGCGGCTATCCGTTATTTGGCAGGGAGATGGATGCCTTTTATTAACCATGATCGAGGCAAAGTAAGCAAATGTGGGCCCGTAACACCTTAAAAGCGACCTTGCAAAGGTGGAAATCAGGCCGGTATAGCCTCTCAACAATTTGAATGGCAAGACGGCGATTTTGTAATCCTGCAGGGAGGGAAGCAGGGAGACTCACCAACCCCCAGTTACCTGCGCCACCCCTAGCCACCTGGCTCAGGTGTTACTCAGGCGCTACTTAGGAAATGACCCAGAGAAACTGCTAAACATAGTTAAAATAAGTAGGCCGTACACTGCAGTTTAAATGGCAACTTGTCGCGAGATCTCATTTTTTGGGACATGGGTGGCCCAAAACTATAACCACATCCCACCTCCTTTTCGCTCCTCTTCCCTTTCCCCCAAAGTTACATAAAATCTAATTTTACATCCTTATTACGTCTCCATGCTTATTTCCCATTTACAAAGTATGTAAATCTGACCACTGTAACATCTTTAAGCTAAGATACACCACAGAGAAGCGGAGAACAAGAGATCTAGGTTGTTAGCTGTCTTCTTACTTTATGCGCAGTGCTTTACATTTCCCTTTTGCTTTTATCTACGGGATCATGACTTTCTGGCTTTTGTGTCACAACAGTCAACCTTATATTGCAGTCAGTCGCTTTCATAAAAGAAAGATGTGTTCGAACGGCTGGTACAAGGAGAAGTTGAAGTTTATCAGAAGATTCTGGACTTGCATAGACTTTGAGCTGTTCAGCAAATGTCTGATTTTGCCGTTAGGTATTGCTACCATCCCCTTGATTTCTGTCTTCCAATACATTTTCTTCATACATAAACGCTACATCTGATCCTTAAACTCATAGCCTTATTGCCAAAAAATGCCCTTACGCCAACGCCCCTAACCAAACACTCTTTACGAACCCGTTTCCCCTCTTCTCTCTGTCGATTAGGTATACTGCCAAGCCCCATACTCCTGTCTCTCCCACCTCTCCACCTTCAAATTCACCTCCTTACACCCCGCCGTCTCCAACGCCCCTGCCGTACTCTCATTCCTCGCAACAAGGCCCCACGAACCTCCACCCCCGCCCGACGCTCTCGGCGGACACGCCACCCATCCCCAACCGCCGCTGTTCAAATTGACAAAGCCACCGCCCTCATACGCCGCAAACCCAGTCACCTTGCTCCCCGGCGGGATATACGCCGAGTGCGCTTGCGTGTACGCCATGTACGAATCCGGGCCAAGATACGCCTGCTGGCCGCCGGGCACCATGGTGTTCATGGCGACGCGGTCGTCGTAGATGACCATGGAGGTGGCGTCTCCTTTGGGACAGGCGGCGCCGACTTGAGCGACGGGGCAGTAGCTCCAGGTATTCCCGCCGATATTCCAGTGGAGGCTTGCGGCGTTGATGGGGAGGCCGTGGAGGAGAGGGATGGCCGGGTTGGAGACGCTGAGTTTGAAGGGCGTGTTGTTGGGAAGGGAAGGGAGGAGGGCGAGGGTGTTGGTTTGCGGGGAGCAGGTGTACATGAATTTGGAGTAGCAGGCGCCGGCGCAGTAGGAGAGAGGTTCGCCGGCTTTAATGGGGCAGAGGAATTGGTTGGACCAGCAGACGTACTGGGGATGTTAGTTCGTGCTGTGAAGTAGGTCGGCGGAACTGAAACTCACTTGGTCTGGGTCATATTGGGCCGGGCCGCATGTTTGAAGCACGGCCAAGGCGCCGTTGATGCCAGCTAGAAGCGAAGCTGCAAGAATAGATGATCGTACCATGGTGGACAATCTGGTGTTGAGTCTGAGAAAGTTGACGCTATAACCGCTGGGTGAGAAAGATTATAGAAGGCGAGAGAGCTGTCTTATATCGTGTCTGAGAGTGGAATGATAGTGGCAGCGGTGTAGCGTAGGGAGATTGTCGCGTAACCATCTCGAGACTCAGAGTTGCAACGTTCGCGAGCCAATCGGTGGCTGTCACGATGCCAAGCGTCTCGTATTCCCTTAATTGCCGTGGCGTGCTTCTTCGTCCGACCTGGGGAATTAACGTGTCTGACATGCCAGGTTGGTGGGGGAGGCCGACGATTGGGTCGTATTGCTGTTGCTTTAGATTAAAAATGACGCGGAATTTCGTCAGGTGTACCGATCAGGACGGGCCTGCTTTCAGCTCGCAGCAGAACTCGTCTTGACCTCGGTAAATGCGCTGCAGAAATAGCCGAGGCGCCCATGGCCACGACTTCCACCATTGGCTTGCCTATAACGGAGAATAATCGCAAAAGACCCCGACTTCTTCACGCTGAATACGATGCCATCTTTTCTTACTGAAGCTTCGCTCTACTCCAAACCGCAACCGTGACCTGTGTGTGTGTGTTGCGCACGGCAGCAACACGCGCTCGTATGCTCCGGCACTATGATTCTTGCCTGAGTTCCCCTTCTGGCAACACAATTCCTCCAAGCCTGTCGTAGCCGCAGCCTCCCCAGATAAGCGTCACAAAAGGGAGTTTGACCCGATTCGCTGGCCGGTCGGTGAGGTTCCAAGATTCCCAATAGTACTGTTTCCCGAAGAAGATGCCCCTGAACACCGAGCCCGTAGTTCTTTCAAATTCGGCGGCCAACGTCAGGCGCCGTACACATGCAATCTCATGGGATCAAGCCAACGGACTACGAATGGGAGGAGGCGTCCGAGGACGAGGGCAGCCAAAATCGTGGCGGCCGTTGTCAGCGTGGAGAATATAGCAAAGTTCTTTGCCGTCCTGCTATCGGCCATATCCAGAAAGTTGGCACTGAGGATGTTCGCTACGTATGTGAACGGGACAAAGACAAACGCGAGCATCGTCAAACGATGAACGCTGTCGGCTTGAGCAATGGCTTTGCGGCTCTCGGCAATCTGTATATACAGAGCGTTTTAAGCAACAGTAACTCCCCCTCTGTAAGGCCTCACTTTAACATTTAATATCTGTATTAATAACAACCAAGTGTTTACCTTACTTTACGATGTGATCTACACCTATGATTTAGGCTTAACTCTTTATTAGGTGCAGGTCGTAACAAATTATGTGTTTTTTCCGTTGGGCATGCCATAGAACATATTCCTATAGAGCCATTCATAAGATCACTTTAATGTTGTGATGGTAGCTCAGGCTTACTGGCAGTCAAGCGCTCTGATTTCTAACATTACTGCTTATATCATTCAAACTTTCTTATGTAACAAGGTATTAGACAGCAGCCTTCAATAGCTTAAATTACTTCCCAGTATATGATGAGGAAATCATTCTTTAGGAGAGCAATAAGATACTTAAAGCTGTAAATGAACAGCAGACCAGAATCAAGAAGATTCCTCTCTCCACCCTTTTCCATACCTAACCTCACTACATACAGTTAAAGGCCCAGCCTGCAATACTTACCAGCAGAGTTCTATTTTACGATTAACGTCACCGCTAACGCGGCCACACCTTATAAGATAGTTAGCATAAACTAAGGAGCTTACCAGATTCTCCAACTAATAACTATAACTAAAGTTCCAAAATGAAGCAAGCCAGCTGTGCAGGCTAGGCTCACCCATTACTCACCCTAACTCAGGAGCGGCTTAAGATCGCGCACAAATACGGAAACATCTGAGGGTAACTTTAGTATAAAACATAAGCCTCTTGACATAGCCAGACCACGTCCCATTGAAGAGGATCTTATTTTAATGAATTTTGGATTTTGGATCAATTGATGAGCATGAAGAATATAAAAAACAATATAAACAAGGAAGGAATAGGCGGTGTTGAAGGGTTCTCGTTATTGCAGAACCAGCTGTGGCTCAACTCCAGACAACCGGCGGCCACATCGAAGCGGAAGCTCCAATCCATTGTAAGCAAAAGCTCACCAACCGCGGTCATTATGTAAATACTAGCAGAATAAAATGTAAGCACGCGTTACTACCCGTTGGCAGGATTATAACTGGAAAAATAGGCAGTTGTAGATGGTGTTTTGGGAATTAGTCAGCCATGTGACATGTTTGCTACCCTACAGGTAGCAGACGGAATGGGGTCCCTCCGGTGCTGACCGCGCTCTCAGCAATGTAACATCACAAACCCCGCCGGAAGCTTGGTTTGGGGAGTGCCTCACTGCATGTTACGTTGTATTGCGAGACCATATCCTGCGCCGGTGAAACTGAAACGACCCTCTTGGCTGGAAAATTACTCTCCGGACCGCTGCCTGAGACTCTGGAAAGGTTCATGTCTGACAATGCAACGGACATCATCCACGCACGCTCGGCCGCGGGTGGCCATAGTTGGCGCGGGCCTCGGCGGGGTGACACTCGGCATCGGACTCGCGCAGCGCGGTGTCCCCGTCCACATCTACGAGGCCGCAGAGGGGTTCGGCGAAATCGGCGCCGGCGTCACCATGGGCCCCAACGCCGTGCAAGCTCTCGGGCTGCTCTCCCCTGCGCTCCTGCAGGCCTTTGAGATGCTCATGACAAGCAACGCCAGCTCCAACAATGGCGCCGCGGGGACCTTTCTTACCTTTCGGCGGGGCCTCGCAGGCGGTGAACTGCAACCCACACTCGGCACACCCCAAGCCGACATCGCCGATGACCAAAGCGATGTTCTCTTTCACCTGAGCAACTCCGACGCTGCTCCAAGCTGGACGCAAACCCCCGTGCGAATGGCCGTGCACCGCGCGCGCTTCCTCGACGCCATCGTCAAACACCTGCCTCCGGGTAGCGTCACCTTCCGCAAGACCCTTACCGAGATCCGCGCGACAGCCAACCATCAAGCGGTGGACCTGTTCTTTGCTGACGGGACGAGCGCAGCGCATGATCTTGTGGTGGGCTGCGACGGCATTAAGAGCATCGCACGCCAATTCGTCCACGGGGACGGGGATGGGGACGGTAATGAGGCCATGGCGCAATTTGCGGGTGAGTATGCATATCGGGCGCTCGTGCCAGCCGGGAAGTTCCAAGAGCGTCTTGGGACGGAGAAGGCGATGAACGGACAGTTATATGTCGGCTCTGGGCGGTATATCGTGACGTATCCGGTCGAGCACGGGGAGTTTGTCAACGTTGTTGCGGTCGCGCATGCGCCCGTGTGGGAGCACGATGCGTGGCTTGTGCCGTGCGCTCGGGAGGATGTGCTGGCGGACTTTGCGGCATGGGATGGGAGGCTGCTGGATCTGCTTACGGAGTATGGGGGAAGGGATAAGTGGGGGCTGTTCCACCATGTTGTCTCACGGCCGTATTATCGCGGCCGGGTTTGTTTACTTGGCGATAGCGCTCATGCCACGACTCCACATCTTGGAGCGGGCGCAGGCCAAGCCATCGAGGACGCCTACATTCTGGCGGAGCTGTTGGCGGGGGAAGGGCAGGAAGGCGGTACCGCGGATACGGATATTCAGGCCTTGTTTGCGGCGTATGATGCCGTCAGGCGGCCGCGGTCCCAGCAGCTTGTTCGCTGGAGCTACTTGACCGGACTGACGTATGCACTTCAGGAACAGAATGCCAAGGAAAATAATGGCTTGGAGGGAATGGAGAAAGTGCTGGGCGAGCGGCTTCGCTGGCTGTATGGCGTGGACTTGGCTGCGCATCTGGAGGAGGCAAAGGGTATTCGTTCTCAGGCCGGCCCCATACTTTCCTCTGCTTCTCCTTCATCCAGCCTCGAACCCTTGTAAACCACCACGTCTGCAATACCGCTCTTTTAGCTTTTTAGGGACATACTTTACATTTCTTGGTATTTGTACTTCACGGCCTTCCGGCTGTGAGGTTGGGTAAACTTGCGCGAGAGAAAACGCCGTAAGCCCCAGCGGTCGTAATGAACTTTATGAATTAAAAACAAGCCGAATCAGTCAAGCTCCGACATAAGCATTATTAACGCTAGTAAGTCAGAACAAGATATCCATCCTGTATACGATACAGAGCCGGCAAGCCTTAGAGTTCTTTTCCCTCTTTACCTAAAATTATTGCCTAACATTATCGCTTTAAGGTACATCAGAAAAATTGCAGAAAGATTTCAATAAAACTAACACTAATACTTTGTACTGCTATTTAGTAACACATGTCTCCACAGCCAAAAAAAACCGCAAGATTTAGAAACTAGCATAGTAGCTGCTCTTGACATGTCAATAAGGAAGAGAAAATTAAGAGCGCCCAGCGGACCAACTTGAAATATCAGGTCTGACCTAATATCTTGCTTTGGTTTTTTCTTTCTTATATGGTGCTACTAACAGTCTTTATCGAACATGGGATACAAGGTATACTAGGTACAAGCTCCTGACGACTTTAGGATCTGGTTCAAGGAACCTGGAGACATCCAAGTCATTTTAAAGCTGAAAAAAGAGAGCCGATGAGCTCCGCTAGCAACTATACGTCTCGCCATTTGACTACCTCATCGGCTTCTTGTCCAATATTGGAGATTAGGTAGCAGAGTTCGCTCATGCATTTCCGGATTTCCTGCGGCTATGGAAAAATAGTTAACTTCTTTCCTGCACCCACGCATCGCAAATTGACAAGGCAAGTTCCAAACAGCTACTCCTTCAACCGCTTCACTTACAATCTGTAGGGCAGGCGGGTTTCTTCCGGAACATGATAATCCAGAACCTTTATGTCCAGATCGCCACCGAATACCCCATAACTTGCCGTTTGAATTCCATCTCAGAGCGGGCCACGATATCCAATTAGGGCTCTTTCAAGACAATGTACATACAACAGGTTGGAAATGCTAGTTCAGCCGCAAATTATACCCGACAGTTTAACCAGAGCTAACAACTGGAAACAATAGCTGATTGGAATGACAATCAACACCTCGACACCGGGTATGGGACTTTTTACTCATAGCAGGGACCACTGTACGCGACATCAATAGTCAAGCTAAATTTGATTGCGCTTCAGCCTGGCTCTGCAATTGTTTGGAAACCCACGGATGCAAGGATGGTAAAATAACCGACGCCGCGTACACGTCTCGCCGACTAATAAGTCTCGGAACTGACTTGGAGGGGGGCGATGTACGGCTTGTCGAGAATATCCCTCCCGGAGTCCGCTACACGGCGCTCAACTACTGATGGAGACCTGATCTGGGCGGCGTTGTCCGGATCACTGAGCACAAGAAGGCATCCCACATGGAAGAGATCACCTAGTCAGTCCTTCCCAAGACCATCCAGGACGCGACGATGATTTGCCAAGGCATGGGCATCGGTCGTCTGTGTATCGACTCCCTCTGCATATTTCAAGACAGTCTCAGCGATTGTGAGCACGAGGCAAGCCAGATGCGAAACGTATATCGCAGCCCTTGCTTACCTTGGCGGTTTATTTGGCTAAGTCCTGCTAAGAATTGTCCTTTGTTAAACCAAGCTAATCAGACCGAGTTCCTGTTTCCGCTTCCTAGCAGAAGAATTCACTCAGGTGGATTATCCGCAGTACTGGAGGGAGCGCAAGCATCCATCATGACCTTTGGCTGACCGATGATATCTTCCTCACCCAACTCCCAGGCCTGGGCCCTTCAAGAAGCGGTTCCTCCACAGCACATACATCACTTCACGGGCAAATAAATGGTATGGGAGTGCGACGAACAACACTTCTGAGAGTGCGGCCCGGCGCAATCCGTCTCGGACTCGGCTCCAAACATTCTCGTGGTCGATAAAACGACCAGGAGCAGATTTATGCGAGAAACGGCTCCAGCCCGGGTCTGGCTCACTGATCAGCCCCTGCAGTCTAAGCTCCGTGGTTGGGCCAACTTCAGGTATTGGAGAGAGCCTTCTGACAGAAACTCACCTGAGTGTCTGATAAGCTCCCGGCTGTGTTCGGCCTCGCCCAGTTCATTGCAGAGCAAAGTCACCGTGGTGACTGACAGGTGTCCATGGACTTGGTCTATTTTGCTGACCTTTTTCGGCCCGTCTTTTCAGCTCACCTTCTGTGGTACCGAGTCCAGAACAGGAATGACGATATTTCTGAAAGCCAAGAGAAGGTGGTGGCTGCCCTCAAGTCATGCATCTCGTTTCCTGCCCCAACCTAGTCTTAGGCATCGACCCAAGACGAAATTGTCTTTAACTGGAACGACGTGATAGAGCGGTTTACATCACTTCTCCAATTCCGAAGGCCCCTCCAAGTTCCACAATCCCTTGAGAATAATGACTAGGAAGATCTTCGGGTCAAGGGACTTGAAGCTTACCATTTATGACCCTCTTTGAAGGGCAACTGTCAAGACAAAAACAGCAAACTCTAGGTACCCAGGTTCGACACGCAGACAGAAGATATCCCACAATTGCCATCAAATATACTGCCACATTTGTCACTACTACCATGGAGATGCCATGCAGCAAAGAAAAGCGGAAACAGACCAGGGATCATATCTGTTAGCTCTTCAGCGTAAGGTCTTGCTGTCTTCAAGTCGGAAAGAGCGAGACACATACATGGTTCCTCGTTTTGCGCGGCTCCGATAAAGTTCCGGGTGCGTCCAGGAGATTCAAAATCGGCAAGGTTGGTGAACAAAGAGCACGCGTGATATTGACGGCGGAGGATGGAGGCAAGCTGAGATTAAGGTAGTGTAACCTGATGTACCTGAACCATCATTCTCCTGCCGGCCTGGTTAATCGGGTTACCGCATCTCATAAAACCTTGCCAGAGGTCCTTCCCTCCCGTGTCTCACACTCTCCGTCACCTTCCCATACATTATATCCTCATCCCTCACATAACAATCCCCTAAAAACACATAACGACTCGGCCCCGCCAGCCGCAGCACATACGGCATCCTCCCCCTAAAGAGCACCACGACCTCATCCCCCGGCTGCATCACCGTCGGCCCAATCCCCAAATGCCCCTCCCGTGTCAGGAAGGCCCTTCTTTTATAACAATATAAACCCATCCCAGTCCTGAAAGCCACCACATTCTTCGCCGCCCTCTCATCCAACTCCTGCCCCCCTACCCCAGCCAAAAACGCCTGTGTAGCCGCCTCTCCCACCTCCAACACTCTCTCTCGGTTCATCTGCCCTTCTACATCCGGAAACCGAAACCCCATCGCCGCGTTCGACAAGACACTCCCGTAAAACGCCCCCTGCGGATGTGCCGACAGGGCCTTACAGAACGCCACCTTGAATGGTTCTCCCGTCCTGTAGAGCTGTGTCGGCCGAGGAAACACCCCTTTCAGATTCGGCAGCAACTGATCCCACGCACTTTTCACCGCCTCCGTCTTCGAGTCCCCATGAGGCGTAAAGATCATCGGCTCGCTCACTCGATGAACGGCACCCACGTGGAAACCGTCTAGGGTTAACGACCCCGGGATCCCCGAAAATGCTCGCTGAACCCGTGACACCACCAAATCGGACAGTGGCGGGACGCATATTCCCGCGCCAAAGTTGCTCTCCCGGAATACCGCAAAGGTTTTCGTCTCAAACCACTTCGGCACCCAGCTGGGAAATTCCCCGGGAGCCGGGAAAGCCGGCGGAGCCACCTTGTGCTGCACGAAGCTGAGCACGTCCAGAAACATGGGCGACTTGCTGGTCATGTATCTCGCCAGATCAGTATACACAGCCGGAACATCCCTCGCGTAGTCCGGCTTTAGTGCGGCAGGGATACCCCAACTTAGATCGGGGTTGGAGGCGTTTACAAAATTCTTCAACCTCGTCACCGCCCCCGTCAAGGGCCCCAGCCACCGATCCGTCTGGCGCGTAATATGCGTATGCGTCAAAATCGGCTGCAGTCCTTCATCGCAGATCCCCAAAACCGAGTAGATCTTGTCCCGCACATCCGTGGCCCTGAACGCGCGCATGTTCTCCAGCAGGTCCAGCAACGGACCGAGCGAACCTGGGACGTCCGTCAGGCGGACATGGCCGCTCTGCCGCCCGGACCGCTGCGCAAAGATGAGGTACCACACGTCGAGAGACGTGGTGGTGACGATGCTTTCACGGTTCCCAAAGACGAAGAGGAAGTTTGAGACCAGGTCGAAGAAGGGCATTTCCAGGTCATCGCACTTGGCGATGGCGGTGGCGGAGACGGCGATTTCTTGGACCACCCAGGTGCGGTGGAAATATTCCCTGTCAAAGAGGGACGCGAGGGAAGATAATGAGTTGGGAGGGAGATTGGAGAGGGCGGTGTTGGTGGCGTCGCGTACGAAGTCGTTAATGTTGGTTGCTGAGGGGGAGGAGTCTTGGATTTCGGCGACAAGGCGGCCGACGTCGCTGAGCCGGCGCGCGGCTTCGAATGTGGCGGCGGTGTCATCGGTTTTGGAGCCGAGCCAGGCGATAACACGGCTATAGTGCTTGTAGACGAGGCGAATGTATTGGACTTGTCGGGAGCGTTCGGAGGTGCTGGATTGGTCGATGCAGAGCGCGTCGATCCATAGTCGACGCGGGGGGTGGCCGGCTGGGGGGCGGAGATACTGGAGGGCGGATTCGAGGTTGGATTTGATGGGGAGGGGGTGGTTGCCAGATATAGTTTCGGGGGTCGTCGGTACCCCATGTGTAGGAGAGGGCTTCGTAAGAGAGGCTGGATTCGATGTTGACAACTTCGAGGGTGCCGTGGAATGGGTCGTCGGCGTTATGCGGGGAGCGGGAGTTGGCGGGAAAAAGGTGCAAGATCCGGGTGTAGGGAGGGGTGCTGCCAGTTGGGGATACAGGGGGAAGAGGTTGGTAGATGTACATGCTTGCCAAAGATACCTAACTGATATCGCTGATTGGCGGTGATTGCGAGGCGGAAAGTTTGAGGGAACGAGGTCGAGGTTGACAAGTTGAGGTCAAATGTGGGGCAGCATCCTAGCGTAGCATGAAACACAGTGAGATGATAGGCCGGCTTACTTCGGGTGTCTGGACACGGAGCTACTAAGAAAAAGAGGTTCATGCCGCAAACTACATCAAGCCTTGTTGGATAAACCACATAAAGAAAACTCGGATAACTTGTCGCATACCCTCTCGTCGGAACTTGAAATCGATATTTAAGGCATTAATTGTCCCGCCTGGGTTGGTTAGTGATATACCCTCCAGAGAGGTCTATAAAGAAGAAGATTCTGGCTGGAAGCCAGAGACAGAGAACGAACATTACAATCACACAGTGCCAACCCCTCAGAATCCGCAGAATCTAGCGTGTAACGCTTCTAATAGTTCCTCAGCTGCTACCTGTTGGAGGGATAGGTACAGGAATAGGACGATTAATCGAGGAGTGGAGGAGGTTCAAGGGTGTATAAAGGGTCTTAACACAGGGTATCCATTACGCACAAGGCTTCTTTAAGTTAAGTTAGTCTTACAGCAGTAGGCCAGCCTTAGGTGGGAGTAGTTCCTTATACAACGTACGTTTAACTTTACAAAATCAATAAACAGGCTAAATTAGATATTAGAACGAATGATAAGGTTACGTGTTTACCCTAACCCGGTGCTGTAGACACCCTACTTAAGGTAAAGTGGTAAAGCAGTCTATTAGCTCTACTTCATCCCTAATAACCTAATTACACGACAATGAAGCGCCGAGCCTCTTCCGCAGCAGCAGAAATGGCAGCGGGATCGGTAGACGTCATGCAAGAGAAGACGCAGACGGCGGCCACAGCGGGAGCTGAGGCTAGGGGATCACAGAGGGTGGAGCAAGTGGACTAGGAGAATAGTGCTAGTTAGCTAACCTTAATGTTGACCTCGTAATGTAATGGACCATGGAGATTCTTACACGCTTAGCCCGCGAGGCAGGAGCGTGCTCCACATTGGAGGCGGGGGAGGAAGCCACAAGAGCGGCAAAGGTGAAAGTAAGGATTGTGGTAAGCTGCATTTTAGCAACGCTTATTGTATTTGTCGGTTGTTGTGAGTACCGTAATAAATGCTTGCTGGCTTTAGTTTTCTGATAGTGAATATGTTGTGTCTTGTCGCGTAGGATGAGGACAATTCCTGGGAGAGGGGGGCTCCCTTTAAATACCTACTTAGGTAACACGAGAGCAGAAAGCCGAAATGAAATGTAGGCACCTTCGTCACCAAGTGATGCATCACGCCGCACAAGTTGAGCATGCATCGGCGTTGATGCAAGCACGACCGACCCAACAGACACGCTTGCCTTTTGGAAGGGTATGTTCATGGAGAGGGCATAGATTGCCAATGTGGCACGGATTAATGCCTAGCTTCCTGCTTGGTAATTGCCAATGTGGCACAGATTAATGCCTAGCTTCTTGTTTGATGGAGACACGCTAGCATAGACGGCTTGCTATTACTACACCAAGTTCTCTGACAAATGTTAAGCGTCACCAACTGCAGGAGTGAGGCGTGAGAGCAGTGTTGTGTGACATAAAGCCAAGAAAACGGGCAACCTGGCTGGAATGAGGTAGATGTCACGCTGCACTGGTTGATGTATACCCTAGCCCCTCTCCTGCTGCCTCAATTTCAGGCAGCAACGCCTGCGGAGCGGCAGCCCCACTTCCACACTAGGGAGATAACGGTGAGGGTTTCATTAACGGCAATATCGAGTGGGTACCGGGCTTGGAAGTAAACATCAAGTTACTGTACGGCGAAGAACAAACGGCGTAACGGCTTCGGCGGCTTCCGGATAAAGATTACGGCCCTGGCGGTGCTATGAGGGATTGCATCCTCGCTGCTTAGAGATTATTAAGACTCTGTGAACATTTAACAAGCGGCAGCATCGAGTTGGGGGCTCAGAAGCACCGTGGCTCCCTGGTCAATAAACTTGGCTTCCAATTCCTTATCGACAAATACAGTTAGGTTTCCATCAATGTCAAGTGGCAGGAAGACCTCCATCAGACTAATCGTGAGGGAAAGGGCAGCGCAGCCGTGAACATGGACACGTTGGCGTACGTTAACAATTCAACACAGAAACCAATCGAGCGGAAACACATGTGGAGCTATGGAATCAGCTTCGAGCGTCCCCCGGGCAAGAGCTCGTCGACACCTTCTATTCTGTCGCTCTCACTAGGATCAACCCTAACTGCCAAACGTCGCTCTAAGCAATCTCAAGTCCGTCGACGGAAAATGGATGACAACCGACAGGACGCCTATAAGTGGCATTCCGGGTCATCGTTTGTGTGAACTCGCGATTGCCTCCCCCTATGTGGGTCTCCTACCATTTCCCAAGGCCGATCACCGTTGCCTCCTTCTTTGAAGAACTGGCACGACCTGGAAGCATTACAGTTAGTTTTCATGTGTTGCTACCTAATGACAAGCGTTAACTCGTTCTAGGCACAAGATCTCTGAAGCGTAGAGGACGATTCAAAATCCAAAAGCCATGGGGTTCGTGAGTGGAAGAACACTCGGAGAATTGCGAGACGGTGTGTCTGTGCTGGAGGTGTAGCTACCTTAGGTAGGAATTATGTTTGAGATTGCGCTCGGCCTGTGCTTGGCTCTCACAAGGACTTGTACTCGGACAGTGGAAGCTGTTCTTCAATGAATAAACCACCGCACCGACTGGGGCTGGCTTCGATAGTGACAGGTTTGATGGAGGCGCCTGGAGCGGATCTGGCGGAGCGGACTTCAATGGCGCTGCCAGCGGCCGTTGTGAACGCAACAAACAAGGACCTGTGGTTTGTGGCCATATTGGTCGCTGTTGATATGGTACCTATTGCTCGCTTCGATTGCTTGCGGAGTGGGGATTTCCTATTGCAGAGAGCACATTGTAAGATTTCAAGGGGCGGCTTTTATAGGACTTTAGGTCTAGAACCCGACCTTTTTGAAGGATACATGGCGCATCACGTGTCACAGGCACCCAGTTCGAGTGGCTTTGTCTTGATGAACCCTTATCCTGTCTCCAATGACGGAATTCAGCCATAGAGAGAAGGTGCGCGCAGCGGCAATACCGAGGGCCAGAAGAGGCCCGCTTCTCAACCGGAACTGTGCCGGTTTTCCCTAGCATCCAAAAGTCGAACCAATGTCGTAAAATCAGCAACATGACAGTCCATATATGCGAGCCCTTCCCACTTCCTTTCCTTCCGAAACGTCCTGCCGGCGGGTGTTTCGGCCGGGTCCCATGCCCCGACGATCCAGTCAACCGGACTAAGCAACTCCTCGGGATCGATCAAGGCAAGCACTGCATGGAACGCCTCTAGAGAAGTGAGTTTGAGCATATGCAGGAGCGTCGGGAGGACTCTGTGCGGCATGGCTGTTCCGGGATCAACCAAGTAGGCATATCCTGCGCGGAGGTAGAGTGACGACGTAGGCATCCCGTAGTCGACCATCAGGCGGCCGGGGTGGTCAGGCCGCGACACCCGGAGGAGTCGGAAGAAAGCGTAGATCATGTCGTGGGGAACCGTGCTCTCGGTGGTGTGGAACTTGTTGACTATGTGCGCTAGCGACTGCGGGTAGTCATCGATGTTCGCCCGCTCCCCTGCGAGGTGGTCGAAGCGCGTGAAGCCGGAAATCAGGCGCGCCCAAGTGTAGCGTCTCGCGACCGGTGGCTTGTTTAGGAGCATCATGTGAACCAACAGGAACTGGTCCCATGTGACAACCGCGTCGCCTAAGCAGAAGACGACCTCTTTGGCGAGGAGGCATTCTTGGACGATCCAAGCTCGTTTCCAATAGTCACGCTCCATGACCTCGTCCAGCGTGCTCCTCAAGGACGCCATCTCCGCTGCGAGGGAAATGTCGCGTCTCCAAGACCCTTGGATCTCCCCATCGGCAGGACTACCGTAATCATCTGCGGATACTCGCTTGGCCACGTCAAACAGTAAAGTTGTTTTGAGACTCCCTGGTCCAAGCCACGCCAGAACCTTTGTCGCGTTCTGGTATATTTCTCCCATCATCTGCACTTGATGACCTTTCTCCAGATCATCGATCTGGTTGATGCAAATGGCGTCCGCATAAACCAGCCGGGAGGTATCGGCCCGTCGCAGCGCGACAAGGAAGGTTAAAAGAGTTGCCCGGATGGCGAGGGTCTCTCCATCCACCAGAATGGAGCCTTGATTCTCCGGGGGCCCCCAGACGTATGACAGCGCTTCGTAACTGTGGCGGTCTGTTAGACTGACTGGGAGCAATGCGGCAGATAGTGGATCTCCATCCCGCCCTGGTTGGAGCTGGAGAAGACGGAAGCGACCTCCGTCAGACCGCAGAGCAGAGTGAAGAGGTGCGTACATGGCGGCTACTGTCAGAGAGCGCTGTTAAAGAGCGGAGAAAATCAAAAGGGTGCCTTTTCCGAGGAACCCCTCGCGGAGGAAATTAGGTTGCATAGGTAAGCTTGCTTTTCCAAGGCGCCGAATTGTATAGCTGCAGCTAGACATGCGTCGCCTGGTTGGTGACCAATAGTCGACGCTCCTTCCCTACCATCGAAATCAACACTTTCCACTTGCCCAGTTCCACCGGGCTCGGAGAAGCTCCCGAACCGCAGGTAATTGGAGAAGGCATAATTGAACCGCGAGAGGAGAGAAAGATTCGGGCGGGCTGAGGCGGAAGCAGAACCTGTGGCGACTGTAGCTGAGGCAGCTCAGAACTGTGACCCCCTCGCTCAGTCTAGCTCAGTCTGGCTCGGGCTAAGGCGGCAACTGTTTAGTTCCGAAGAAGTGAAGGGAAATCTGTGGCGTCGATTTTAGGGTGGTGAAATGGCTGTTTCGAGCAAGGCAGATGAGATCACTCGTCGCTTAAGCATGAACCCTACCTGATACATCTTGTTACATCTGCTAATATTTTAAACTAGAACACTTTTCGAATTAGATATACCGCTTGTCCACCTCCTGTGTAGCTTCCAACAGCCAAAATAGGAGAAGACAACGTCAATTTACAGCAGTCAAGGACGAACTACTGCAATTTGGCGATAATATTCAGTCCCTTCAGCGCTTCGTAGGCGCACAGGCTGTCGCTTTCGGAAAGATTTTAAAAAAGTACAAGAAATGGACTGGATCGTCAGCCCTTGGGTCTCGTGTTAACAGTTCCTTTTTATCCCAACCGAAGAACTTCACGAGAAGAGATTACTCTCCACTCTTTGCAAAGTGCTCGAGCCTACTTTCAAAATTAGAAGCCGCATTTCCAGCGGGCCATATCAGCGCAGCTACGTCCTATGCAGAATCCTCGACCACTTCGCCTTATTCAAGCGAGCGGCCTTCTTTCAGCAAGAGCGTATCTGCCCAGGCGTCACCACAGACTGGGTACTGGAACTAATATGATCATGGAAGCGACGACAGCTGTATCGGTCATGGTGCAGACACTTATTGCATAGAAGTTAACCCAGATGCCGATTCATCACAGAGGACACATGTGCCATTGGTTTATTTGGTCATGTTTTGCCGTGTCGTTTGTCCTTGATGGGCTTCTTGCACTCATCATGAAGCCGGGGTATCAGACGAAGCGCTTGAGGTCTGATGCCGGAATGGCCTTTGGCATCACGGCCTCGCTTGGCAGCGCCTGCACATCTTTGGGGATGGTATTAGCGCGGCGAGGGGCTTTTGGGCAGACTGTGGTGCTCGTTTATTGGACTCTCTTTGCGTCATCGTGTGTGCTCAGTGGCATGTTGCTTGTCATGTTGATGAGAGATATGCCCTTGTGACGGTTCTCAATGTCAGTACGTGATTGATGATGCTGATGGCTGGTGGAAGCAGTTGTTTTCTTAACAGGGTATTACGCCCAGATAGATAGGCGAGGCGGTTAGCTACGACTTGATGTCGTCCTGAGAATGTGGAATTGACGCACAATCAACCCTTAATACCCTTAATGCGCCCCATTGGTTGAGATAAGTAGTACTATTTGCCTCTTGGTCGTAACCGTGTATTGGCCCACGGATTCGGCGAGCTGAGACAGCCTCATTCTCAAGAATTTTCTACCTCCCTACCCCGTCGATGCGTGCTTCTGTCAGACGCTGCTTTTAGCAGCGCTGCCATTGTGTCGATGGTCTGCATAAACAGGCTGCAGTAACTAGATAGGTAAACGCAGTGCGTGTTGTGTGTATGCATCTTTCCCTATTCTCCCCCTATCACAGCATTATTTCCTAACTTGCAGCTCCCGCTTCACCTTGCCGCCGCTTTTAAACCTTCACTGACCCCCGGAGTCCTCCTCCGGTCTCCTCTCCCGGACAAAGTTCTGCCATCCCTTAGCATCCCGCTCGAGCGTAAACTGCGTAAATTAACCTATCTCCTTTAACCGCTTGGCCTTGGGCTAGCTCACATTAGTCACTATGATGCGCTTCAGCTCCAGGCCCCCCATCAGGCACGCTAAACAAGAAAAACTAAAAAGTAGAGGAATGGAAAGAAGATAACTGTACTTCAAGATCATACCACCAAAATCCACACGCACAAACCCCTCCAGCCCTTGTCCTCTGAAGCTTATCTCGCATAACCGTAAACTTCTTCCTAAACTTCTTCATCGCCCTATAGAAGGTGCCGCTAGCTAGTCGGCTTAGCAGATCGTAGGTTGCAGGACCCTGCTCGACCCTGCGACCAAGGGGTACGAACTCGTGGCTGTGCCTGTGGCAATCGAGGCTCTGATGACTCTATCAACTCAATCGAAGCAACTACGTAAAACATATCTTTCCGGAGGAGGCGGAGGAGGAGCAGGAGGACAATGACAACGACGAGAAGGATAAAGGAGTAATAAGGCTCATCGAATTCGGAATCGTTTGTGCGGGATGGGGGAAAAGCAGGGAAATCTTGGCGAGTGGGAGCGCGACGATATCTATACTTCGTGCGACGCTGCCGGGGGTCCGAATTCAAGCATTGGTTTGAGGTGGTCTTGGAGAAGGCAGATGTATGCGCCCACCAAGGAGAATCACCATGGCCAAATTGGGATATGTAAACGAGAGACCGCAGACCAGCTTTTTGTTCTCAATATTCTCTTCCCTATTCCAAACCGTAATCAAACAGTGAAATTTCCAGGATAGTACGGCGTGATGTTGCCGGTGGGATTGAACTCGCAGTGGAACCACCGGTCCTGGTTCGCGTTCTGGGTGCAGAGGTTTCTGCTAAAGGCGCAACCGATCTTCTTGGACGCCTTCCACACCGTGCTGTGGAGCTGGGAAGTCAACACTCCAATTCTCCACTTATTTAGTCATTCCGAGGATCAGGGAATTAACGGACGTCGCTCTCAAACGCCAGTTCGGGTTAGCTTCCGAGGTTGTCGCACGGATAGAGGTGGTTCCGAGCTGTTGGATTACCGCGGCGTCTGGATTGGTGAGCTTTCACACTGCGGCCCCGCTGCGCCGCAGGAGAGCCGGCAATGATCGCCAATTCGGACTTCCAGCGTGGAGGGTGGTCATCGTCGGAAAGCTCTTGAGAATGATTTCTGCAGCCTCATTCGGTCCCGGGAATTGCGGTGCAGGACATCGCATCTGCGGGCAAATCCATCTCGTCGGCAGCGGGCAGTTCGTGGGCAGTTCCGGGCCAGTGGCTCACACCCTTCGCTCGGAAACGTTCTGTTCCGGGCGGATGCTCTCTGGTTCTGCCCAAACACATGCAGGTCACCACCAAGGTCTTGGAGCGCGCCTGCCGATTCGGCGGCCCTAGCGGCGCACAGTGCAGCCAAGCCGGATACGAAGGCTTGGCCCAAAAGAAAGGGTCACTGTAAAGACCGCCCATGGCTGTCGTTATTACAGGCCATCTCCCACTCTGGAAACACCTGCATTGATACTGAAAAGCTTCCTGCATGTTAAAAGTCTTTTCTGCATTCTGAAATGGCTTTCCTGCATTTAGAAAGGCCTCTGATGTGATAAGCCAGAGCCTTACCGTCCCGGAACAAGACTGTGTGAATTCCAAGAACGCATTTTCCGCACGGAGATAAGGGACCCTCTCTTTTAGCCCGAGCTTCGACCTCCAGATCTGGCGACCACTCTCCGTGCGAACACTGTGGGCATGCCTTCTTCGGCCGCTCAGATGCGGGGTCACTTCGGATGATCTGCTCAGGGACGCGGCCTGCGCGCACGATGCGCCCCTTGAAATCTACCCGTGGCAACGGAACAAACGAAACAAAGAGATGAAACGAAACATTGACAATTCGAGTCCCTGGACCAGAAAATGAATCGTGGAATTCCAGCGCTGCGCCGTTCGCGCACTGTATCGCACGCTCGTCGAGGGTGCTGGAGTGTCTCCGCTCTGCAGCTCACCGCCGAGAGAAGATGCCAAGAACTCCCGGGCCAGACCCTTCCGGCCGACCTCCTGCGAGAAAATGCAGTCTAACCCCCACACCACCATTGGATGTTTCGTTTCAGGGACTTAACACCCGAATAGGCGCGTGTTACATCAGAGCTGCAGACGCCTAATGCCATGTTCAGAATGCAGTGTTGTGCGCTCGGTACGCGGCACAATGGTTGTGTCTGGGTTAACCTGGGGGCTCGCCGCTCCCAGACGGTCTTGCTGCGATCGCAATGCGCTTTCCGCCCGAAATCACTGCTTCTAATTTTTCTGGAAGGAGCGGTGGAGCTTGAGCTGGACCTCGAACTCTGAACAACTGGTCGCCAATTTGATCCATCCTCCGTGATTGCGACCTTATGCAACTCCCCGACTCTCCCGCAGGGCAAACATCAACAATGGAGAGGATGGCCTCGGAAAGCGCCCCTGAAAGCTTGACATCCAAAGCAGCTTCGCGCATCACCATCAATGGCCTTCCCGACGTTCCTGAGAACCCATTCGCCTCGCCCGTCGCCAATCCGCTCCTCGATCCCCACCACCAGTCCTTCTCCATCCGTGCGTGGCTCACCAACCTTACGCGCTTCACCTCCTCCGCCGAAACTCCCTTCCCTCACCAGCAATTCGGGGTCTCTTTCCACAACCTCTCCGTCTCCGGCTCCACAACGCCTACCGACTACCAAAAAACAGTCTCGAACATCCCCCTCGCGCTCGTCTCCCTCTTCCGGCGCATAGCAGGCTCTTCATCCCGCAAGATCCCCATCCTCCACTCCTTCGACGGCCTCATCCCCCACGGCGAGCTCCTCCTAGTCCTCGGTCGCCCCGGCTCGGGATGCTCCACCCTCCTTAAGACCATCTCGGGTGACATCCACGGTCTGACTATCGACGATGGATCGCATCTCAACTACCAGGGCATCCCACCCGACCAGATGCGCCGCCAGTTCCGCGGCGAGGCGATATACATGGCTGAGCACGATGTGCACTTCCCGCAGCTTACGGTCGACCAGACGCTGTCGTTCGCAGCGAAGGCACGCGCCCCGCCGAGTGGGATCTTTCCGGGTGTTACGAGGGAGGTTTTCGCGGAACGGCTGAAGGATGTGGCGCTCGCGGCGTTTGGGCTGATGGGCGTCAAGAACACGAATGTGGGGAGTGAGATGGTACGGGGTGTTTCCGGGGGCGAAAGGAAGAGGGTGAGTATTGCGGAGGCGATGCTCAGCGGCGCGGGCCTGCAGTGCTGGGATAACAGTACGAGGGGCCTGGATAGCGCGAACGCTGTCGAGTTTTGTCGGGTGTTGAAGGTTGGAGCGGAGATGGCGGGGGCGACGGCTGTAGTTGCTCTGTACCAAGCGCCGCAGGTTGCGTACGACGTGAGTCCCTGTCTTGGATGAGGATGTGGGAAAGGGATGCTAACTGGAGTAGGTGTTCGACAAGGTCACGGTACTTTATCTCGGCCGGCAGATCTACTTCGGTCCGTGTGCCGAAGCCGCGGCGTACTTTGAAGAGCTGGGATTCGAGAGGGCCCCGAGGCAGACCACGCCGGACTTTCTCACAAGTGTGACCAGCTCAGAGCGGCTAGTCAGAGCCGGCATGGAAAAGGCAGTGCCGAGGACACCGGAAGAATTCGTGCAGCGTTGGAAGTCGAGTGCGCTGTACGTGAACCTGATGAAAGATGTCCGGGCTTTTGACGCGGCGTATCCGGTTGGCGGCGCCAATGTGAGGCAGTTGCTGGATGCGAAGCACTTTCGGCAGACGAGGTCGCAGTAGGTGTTGACATCTTCCCAAGTGTGAGGCGGCTCTAACATGACGCAGATCACCAGACGAGCCCTACATGCTATCATTCTCTGAGCAGGTATCTCTTTGCACCCGTCGAGGCTTCCAAAGACTCAAGCGAGACGGCACCATCACGATCACCGGCGTCGTTATCAACTCTTGTCTTGCCCTCGTCATCTCCAGCGTCTTCTACAACCTCGACAGCACGACCAACAGCTTCTACAGCCGCGGCGTATTAATATTCCTTTCCCTTCTCCTCAACGCGTTCGCCAGTGCCATGGAGGTATGTCACCACTCCCCTTCGCCTGTGCGTCTCAACTAGAGAACGTCTCTTTGCGCTATGACCCCACACATTACACAGCCCTGTGGTCAGGCCAGCAAGGCCTAAGCAGCTATTCAACAGGCCTTACCCGCGTCACCCTTAATTGGGTCGTGGGAGGCCTTGCTCGCATTATGAGAGACCTTATTGCGCCGCGCGAGGCCCTTGGCTGCATTAGGATAGGCCTCTTGAGAATGCAGGAAGGCCTCGTCAAAATGCGATAAGGTCTATGGGATCAAGTTCTAGGCCTTGGGTGGTGTTATATGTGGGATCATAGTGCAAAGAGACCCTCAACTAACATCCATTAGATAAACCTCCTGTACGCCCAACGCCCTATCGTCGAGAAGCACGTCCGATACGCTTTCTACCACCCATCCGCCGAAGCCATGGCCGGCCTTGTGACGGATATGCCTTACAAAGTCGGCAATGCCATCTTCTTCAACATCGTGCTCTATTTTATGACCAACTTGCGGCGTACTCCCGAGGCCTTCTTTGTATTCCTGCTCTTCTCATTCACTACTACCCTCGTCATGTCACACATGTACCGGACCTTTGGCGCGCTCAGTAAGACTCTGGTGCAAGCGCTGGTGCCGGTTGCTCTGATAATCCTCTCACTCATCATATTCACTGGTTTCGCCATCCCGCCGGCTCTGATGGTGCCGTGGTTTGGGTGGATACGTTATGTCAACCCTATTGCATACGCGTATGAGAGCCTGATGGTGAACGAATTCTGGGATCGAGAGTTTCCCTGTGCAGGATTTGTGCCGCAGGGTCCGGGGTATGACGGGGTCGGAGAGCTGAGCCGGATCTGTTCGGTTGTTGGTGCAAAGGCCGGACTGGATGTCGTTTCCGGAGAAGACTATCTGAGGTTGAGTTTTGGGTATGAGAGAAGCCATCTTTGGCGGTGAGTTTTGTGATTTGGACCGGGAGAAGCAGTGGGAACGCTAACTTTCGCAGGAACTTCGGGGTCCTGGTTGCGTTCACAATATTCTACCTCGGAACATACATCGTTGCGGCGGAGCTTGTGTCGTCGAAGAAGTCAAAGGGCGAGATTCTCGTCTTCCGCCGCGGACATGTTCTGCTACCCCCAACAGCAGATGTTGAAAATCCGGTGGGATCGAAGGTGGATGCCGCAGCTGAAGCCCCAGATATACCGTCGATCGAGAAGCACACGTCGATCTTCCACTGGAGGGACATTTGCTTCGATATCACGGTGAACAAGGAAAACAAGCGGATATTGGACCACGTTGACGGTTGGATCAAGCCTGGAACCGTGACTGCTCTTCTGGTACGTTCAACCTGTGAATACTACCCATGGCTTTCGTTATGGTAGGGTTCCTCTCATTTCGAAAGGCCTTCCTGCATTCTGAAAAGGCTTACTTGCATCTTGAACGGGCCTCCCTGTCTGCCAAATATGCCTCACTGAATCTTGAGAATGCCCTCCTGTATCTTGAGAATGCCCTGTGATCTGAGTTTGTTGACCTGATACTGACTCGCGCAGGGGCCGTCCGGAGCTGGCAAGACAACCCTTCTCGATGTCCTGGCAACGCGAACCACCATTGGTGTTGTATCTGGCGATGTCTTCATCGACGGTTCGCTGCGGGACACCTCGTTTCAGCGCAAGACTGGCTACGCCCAGCAGTTCGATTTGCATCTCGCCACCGACACTGTCAGGGAATCCCTGCAGTTTAGCGCGTTGATGCGCCAACCCGTGACGACATCTAAGAAGGACAAGCTCGAGTATGTCGAGGAGGTCATCAAACTTCTGGGAATGGAAGAATATGCCGAGGCAGTTGTCGGTGTTCCCGGCGAAGGTAACCACCCTACCTCCTTCACGTAAAGTTCAATTGACTGACGCACCCAGGCCTGAACGTAGAACAGCGCAAGCGTCTGACAATCGGCGTCGAACTTGCTGCGCGACCACAACTCCTCGTTTTCCTCGACGAGCCTACGTCGGGTCTCGATAGCCAAACTGCATGGTCGATTCTTGACTTGCTCACAACCCTGAAACAACATGGCCAGGCCGTGCTCTGCACGATCCATCAGCCCTCCGCACCCTTGTTCCAGCGCTTTGACCGGCTCCTGTTTCTTGCGCCCAACGGCCGCCCGGCCTATTTCGGTGACATCGGTCCTGGTTGCAAAACGCTAACATCCTACTTTGAACGAAACGGTGCACCTACTTGCCCCGAAGAGGCGAACCCCGCCGAGTGGTTGATGGAAACGATTGGCTGCGTCCCCGGATCACATAGCGATATCGACTGGCCTGAGGTGTGGCGAGGGAGTGACGAACTCGCACAGGTTAGGAAAGAGTTAGACGCGATGGAGACAATACTGCAAGAAAAGGGCCAGAGCGCGGCAGTGGTGAAAGAGGCGAAAGGTCCGGAATACTGGGAATTCGCTGCACCGTTGTCTGTACAGATGTGGGAGTGTCTGAAACGCGTCAATCTCCAGTTTTGGCGCTCGCCAAGCTACATCTACTCGAAGATTGCGCTGACAACGCTCACGGTGAGTGAATTTCGTGCATTGCTTTGGGATGCCGCTAACTTTTGCAGGGCTTGTTTCTCGGGCTGTCGTTCTACAACTCAGACAACACCATCCAGGGGCTCCAAAACCAGTCGTTCAGCATCTTCATGCTGGTGTAAGTCAACCCTCACCGTGTGTTGAAACGATGATACTGACAGGAATAGTACAATCTTCCCCAACTTTGTCCCACAGATTCTACCCAGCTTCGTCGAACAACGCGATCTGTACGAGGCCCGCGAGCGCCCCTCGAAGGTCTACTCGTGGCCTGTATTTTTCATGTCCAACTTGCTCACCGAACTGGCCTGGAACACGGCCGTGTCGGTGCTCATGTTTGTGACGTGGTACTACCCCATCGGGTTCTACCGCAATGCCATCCCGACAAACACGGCCGAGGAGCGCGGTGCCGCCATGTTCTTGCTGCTCTGGGTGTTCCTCATGTTCACGACCACCTTTGGGTATCTTATCCAGGCGGGGATCGAGACTGCCGAGGCTGCCGGAAATGCTGCCAGTGGGTTGTTTACGTTTTGGCTGGTGTTTTGCGGGTAAGTCCCACAGCTCACTTTCTCCATGCGAATAAGCTGACACAACAGAATTCTCGTCTCTCCCACCGCAATGCCTGGCTTCTGGACTTGGATGTACTACCTCTCGCCTTTCACCTACCTCGTCAGCGCTGTTCTCTCTGTCGGTCTATCGCACAGCGATGTGCATTGCTCTGGCATTGAGCTTCTCTCATTTCAATCCAACAACGGAACAACCTGCGGTACCTTCATGGCGCCGTACATATCCACACGAGGCGGGTATCTCGTCGACAGCGATGCCACAGGGCAGTGCCAATACTGCCCAATCGGACAGACGGACGTGTTTTTGGAGTTTTTGGGGATCCGGTATAACGACAGGTGGCGAAACTTTGGAATTCTCTGGGCATATACGGTGTTCAATGCCCTGGCTGCTGTAGGTGTGTACTGGCTTGCAAGGGTGCCCAAGGGTAGTAAAAAGGAGGGTCGAGTCAAGGTCATCAAGGCCGAGTAAGTACAGTGCATTAGAGAGTAGTCCTATAGACGTAATATCAGATCTCAAGCAAGAACTTATCTTACATGAGCACCGTTCTCGATGGAGTCCTTGAAACCGGTTCTGATGCCAATGAACGTAGAGAAATGGGATAATGAGAGCTTTTCATAGTTGCGATCGAAATACTGGGGGTAGCTAGAAAACAAATCGAATTCCCAAACCTGGACACTTTCTCCTACTGCCCTTTTTCTGGTCTATCTCCTCTAAAATCTCCCATCCTCTCCCTTCAAAGCGTCATGCTAATCTGCCCCGTCGACACCCCATCACGACACTGGATGGTAGTCCAAAGGAAACAATCACCATGGTAGCTCTGCTCCTTCTGCGCATAGCTTTTCATGCAGTCCTTGATCTCGTCGTTGATGTTGCTGAATGCCACGCACAGGTTGCCTTGGCCGTTGCCCTTGTGGCAGCCGCCGGAGGAATGCGCGTAAACTTTGGTTGCATCATCACCAAACGTCGGGCCACGCCGGAATGCCTTGCTGTCCCCTTGGTCCACATCCGAGTGGAACGCTCCATCCCACCCACAGCCTGGTTGGCCGGGCGTTAGGATAGGATAAGTAGGTAAAATAGATATAGTGTAAAAATGCTCCGATCTGATGTAGTTAACTCAAGCCAGGATTTTTTAAAACGTGAGCCATCAATTCACTTCTGAGTGGAGGCTTGCTGGCATTGCTAGGTCCTGCGCAGTTTGGTGGGTATATTCAGCGACACCATAATACCCAAGTCCCGGCACCACTACATGTACAGGTACATAAAAAATGGATAGCTTCTCGGTGCAGCATCTGAGCCGGAAGGCTCTGAGAAGAAACAATGATACCTTGTGCCCTGCATGCCTTCCCACTGAGACCGGTGAATGACTGTTTAAACGCCATGCAGCCTGACCGAGAATCTATCAGTGGGTGAAGTGTGACAGCATCCCACTCGGGTTATGCGCCTCGAAGCCTTGGCCGCTCCTGTCGTTATCACTCGCCTCCATAATGAACGCAATCATTCGACGGAGGGTGATTGAGGCTGTGCTCGAAAAAATTCCCATTGCCCTGATACACTTCCATCCGCACTTTATGTTACTCGGCACACAGCTGCAGCAACATCTCCCCAAGACCAACGTTTATTGGTGACCGCCTTCTCTATGATGGTGTTCCATCTTTGCGAGTGATGCAGCACTGACTGCGGCCTAATATTTCGGACGTCCCGTTTCTCCCAACTGCGTCCAAATGCAAGTGCCAATGCAGCTTGTGCTTTCTCATCACCAAGCGCACAATCACTCGTCGGGCTCCAATGCATAGTCAGAGAGCTTCGTGTTACAGTTTCTTACTATACGGGCGGGAAGGCCATTGTCATTTATATTGCAGTCTGATAGCTGTAACCGTAAGGGTTATAACTTGTCAGATGGAAAGGGTTCCCGGCCATCTATTCAGCGAAGCTGACTGGATGCCTGGCACTGCCAAAGCGCCAGTAAGCCTCAGTCACTGCAGTGACGAAGTCTGAATCCTGCGGGATAGTCTATAAAGGAGTCTCTGGCTTCCAGCCAGAGCTAGAGGAACAGAAAAAAAACACAACACAAGCTATGCAATCACGCAGTTGCAACCCCTTTCAAATCCATCATATCCAGAGTGCAGTGCTTCTTCCAAAACCCGTGTTCGGGCCGATAACGGCATGCATGGTATTACGAAAAATATGCAACCCCGCTTTCCACTGTGGGGGCCAGAACGCAGCGAGCGCGGTTTTCATGACCAATTAGAGTTGATTAACTGAGGAGAAGATAACAGCATTGATAAGGCAGATCAAACATCAAACTTTTACGGGAATTCAAGTTCCTGTACGATCTGGTCTGGCTCTAAGCTCCCTTGCCCGAGCTTCTCCTGGGTATCGTGGAAGAATGGCAGCCATTACACAGCTCTATGCCGGAGGCGTACTTGCTTTCCTCTTGGTGCTGAGCAGGATCATCTATCTCCGATACTTCCATCCACTCGCTAAGATTCCTGGACCATTTCTGGCTTCCGTCACAGACTTGTATCGATTTTACTACGATTATATCAACCATGGATCCTATTACCTCCAGTTTGAGATGTTCCAAGCCAAATATGGTAGCATCCGCCAGCTTTCAAGTCTGTTGATCAGAAAACAGACCATATGAACTGACTTATTTCACGTAGGACCGGTTATTCGCATCGCGCCTAATGAGGTGCTGCTGACCGATCCCGAGAATTACGACAAGATCTACAACATGAACACCAAATTCTACAAAGACCCCACATTCTATACTCGGGCCGGGGCGGCCACGGCGCTCTTCTCCATCACATCCAATGAGGAGCACCGACAATACCGCGCGATCTTCAACCCGTTCTTTTCGCGCCGCTCTGTTCTAGAACAAGAGCACGTTGTACAAAACAAGGTGGCCAAGCTGATGGCCCGCGTCGAAGCCGACTCGGAGCGTGGCGTTCGGACAGATATCGCCATGGGATTCAGGGCCGTCTCGGTCGACGTAATTAGCGAGTACATGTTCGGTGTCTCTTGGAACTCACTTGACCGGGACGACTTGGGCGGCTGGTTCAACACTTTGGCTCGGACTGTCGTCCCCATGATGTACGTGTTCCAGATCGCGCCAGTATTGCAGGCGCCCATGCAAGCCATGCCGCCCTGGCTGGCTAAGATGGCGAACCCTATCGTCAGCGGCATGATGGACATGCTAGAAGTCATCAAGAAGGACGTCGAGAGAGTCGTGCACGAAGTCAACAATGGGGTCGAACCCGAGAGAGGCACCATCTACCACACCATCATGAACCCCAGCGCCCCCAAGACGGAAGACTACCAAACGCCAAGCATTCAGCACATGGTGGACGAGGGATTTGGCTTCCTAGGCGCAGCGTCCGAGACAGCCGGCAACGCCATGACAATGTGCGCGTTTCACGCGCTGCGTGACAAAACGGTCCACTCGAAGCTGCATAAGGAGCTCGTCGATGCGTTCCCCGACCCGACCAAGATGTCTTTTCTCACGTTGGAGAAGCTGCCGTATCTCACTGGTGTGGTTAAGGAAGGGACCAGGCTCTCGTATGGAGTTCTTCATCCCCTTCCGCGGGTCGTCCCTGAGGTGACAGTTTTCAATGGCCATGTCTTGGAAAAGGGGGTATGTCTAAACGATACCAAGTATCCCCTCCCCTTATCTAACGCCTCGATGAAAACCTAACGTGTCATAACTAATGATTTCTTCCCCAGACCACGGTGTCCATGTCAGCTTGGTTGATGCATCGTGATCCCACCGCCTTCCCAAATCCGGCATCCTTCAAGCCAGAACGGTGGCTGGGCCCGGACAAGTCTCTCCAGGAGAAGTACTTTGTTCCCTTCTCCCGAGGTGGCCGGATCTGTATTGGACAGCCCCTTGCCATGTGTGAACTCTATGTTGCAGTAGGCCATTTCTTCCGCCGGTTTGGTCCGGGCGATTTGGAGCCTCTCAGCGTGGGTCCTGAGGACTTCGAATTTGAGGATTACTTTGGCGCCTTTCGTCGGACAGGGGCAAGGAATTTTACAGTGTTGAGGGCTGCCCGCCGTTGAGATTGCTGGAGTAGGGAGGTGAGGAGTATAATGTTATGTTCTGATTCTGAGAAGCAAACCCATAGCAGTGCGCAGAGGTGACAGCTCTAGCTTGCAAGAACGCCGGGATCTCATTTCCTGATGCTTTTCCCACGGAGCAACTCCCTCCTTCGCAAGCAGCAGACTTATAGTTTCGGCGCTATTGTTTGCCACGGGCTAGGCGGAGTTGCACGAAAAGCACAAACACGTAGGACCGTGCTTTCACTGGATAACTTATGATTCGCAGCAGGGCGGGTAAAGTGTGCCGCCATAGGGCTCGGGTGGGGGCTTGGTTTCCGACAGAGGAAACAGCAATCAACGGCGTGCATCGCCCATACTAAAAGTCCAACTCCACAGCCCCCCCAAACTGAGTAACCTCCCTCGGCGATCCCACCGCCGTCGGCGCCGCCGACGAAAACTGCGAGGCCCTCGGATCTGGCGAGTTCGGAGTCGGAAACGAAGCCACTTGCACACTCCCCGGACTCCCCGACACAGTAGTTACCTGCTCCTCAAACGGACTCTTGCTCATACCGCCACTACCCGCAGAGCCAGGCCAATACGGCGTAGAAGGCTCCGAACTCTGCTGGTAGACGGGCTCGTTTGGCTGGGAGGCGTATTGTGTCGCGTATTGTGTTGGTCCCGGGGCGGTGGCGGAAGCGTAGGCCGTGGCTGGTTGGTAATTCTGGGGACTTGGATTTGGATCTGGGCCGGGAGCGGTGTAGGGTTGTTAAGGCGGAGGGGGTGCCTCGGGCTGGGGTGTCTGATGTTGTTCCCGCAGATGAAGATGGTGAGAAGACTGCTGGAAGAGCCGATGGTGGCGCTGGAAACGGCCGTGACGCAAAACGGGTGCGAAATCTCATTGCAGCATATCGTGTTCGCGCCGATCAGATATTGGGACGCGCACACCGAATAGCCTACGCAGGCGGTCCAGTAGACGGCCGGCGTCACATCGCAGCCGCTGATAGAGCAACATCCGAGAGAGCCACCTGATGTTGCGCAGTGGTCTGTCGAGGAGCATGCCACGGGCTCGCCGTCGTAAAGATATCCACAGGTCGCGCTATTCCGTGAGAAGCTTGCGCAGCCCTGCTGGCGCGGGACCAAGACGTCCCTCAGCTCCACATCAGACAGCCGTGGGGTATCTGTAGGCGTGGGCGGCGATGCCGTTGTGACCCCGACTCCCGGTTTGGTTTGCTGAGGGTAAACGTTGTCGAGCCGATACTGGCCGCCATGTATCCGTCTACCGGTGGCGGCATCGGCTCGCGCGGCGACTTCCAGAACGTAATGACTCTCGCGCTCATGAAATCGTTCCCGGTTGCATGGGTACAGGCATTTCTCAACGACATTAACAAGTTCTTTGTCGAAGGCGGCAACCAAAGGCTATTCGACAGCATCGCAAAGCGCCTAGGTGACTCGGTTCTGACTATGGTGCTTTTGGCGAGAAGCAAGCGCGGGACACTATGCGTGCAGCTCACGCTACAGAAGATATCGGAGGCCGGCACGTTGCCAGACCTTGCAGGGGAACCGCTTCGGGTGGTGGCGTGGCCGGACCACAAAGTCAGTGGCTTCGGCGTTTCTGCAGCAGACATGCGTGAGGGATGTATGGCGAATCTGTACGCCTTGCAGAGAAAGCGGGCAACGTGGTTTACGGGCGGCGGAGTGGCTGCTGACTTCACTCCCGTCTTGTGGAAGTTCAACGATGATCGCCTTTCGAGGATGGTCAAAGCAATGCAATTGATCATGTCATTTGATTCATCATGTCATCAGCATAGCATCTGCCTACTCAACCTCCGCCCACCCCGCCTCCAACCTCGCAACCTCCTCTAACTCCAAGTCATCAGCCCCCGCAGCAGCAGCGGTCCACAACCCATCCGCCTCAGCTTCCTCCCTCTCCGCAGCAACCCCGTTCCAAGACGCGATGGTTATTACTCTTTAGTGTCACCATCATCACCAAGATTACCCATTGCGGAATACCCCTCTATTAAAGCGTCGTGTCCCGCTGAGAGGGCCATGATCTCCGCTTACGACGCAAGCACCTCCCGATGGGCTTGCATTTGCACTATCACTCTAATCGTCTCATCCCAGACGCAACTTTGCTCCGCGCTTAAGGATAAAGGGCGGAGATATCGCCCGTTTAATAGGCGGTTAGGTAGAGTGCACGCTACTGGGGGGAGTAGTACATCGCGTAAAGGGTAGGGGCGGGGAGGAAAGTGGTATTAGAGGAGTATATACGGGGCTAGGGGGTGATGCGGGCAAAGGTGGTGTAGTAGGGGAGACAGATTGGGAGGGTGGGCCAGCCGTACTAAGGGTGATTAGGGAGGGGGTTACGGCCGGGGCAGGTTGTGTGAGAGTTGTTGTTAGGGTTAGGTTTAATGTTGTCACGTTTGATGGGGATGGGCCTGGGAAGCAGGGGTTGGTGTTTGTTTTGGTCGAGGTCTGCGTCTGCGTTGCCGAAGAGCTCCTTCATTTTGGGCTGGAAGTCGGCGAAACCACCTTCTCAAGATGAACTTCGTATTGGTGGAAAGCTATGTTCATATCGCCCCTCATATCGTGAGAGTACAGCTACATCATGCCAGCCCATCTCCAAATCCAGACCAAGAAAACGTGCACCCGCTACGAAGTCTCTCTGCCAGAGGCAGCTCCTCTCGGCGAGTTTTGCCCAGCCAACTGACCGACATGGATGCCTCGTCAGGAAAAGTGAGAGCCTATGCGCCAGCAATCTGATGAAGCATCGACTTGGGCTAATGGGAATGATATGGAGTCTGAAGTATGTGGCAACGGAGGCCGGATCCGGAATGACAAGATACCCACGTGCTGTATATCTATGATCACCGCCATCATTGTATGCCTTCCCAAAATCCCCAAACTCTCACCACCCGTCGACCGTTCATGTTCCCACCAACTCATCTCTCCCCAACCTGCAGCCCCCCAAACCACCCCGCCAAAAACCCAACATCCCCTGTCACACTCGTCACATCAACTCTATCCGTATACGTATTCGAATCAAACCGCTTCCACTCCGCCACCTTCTCCCCCAACACCCGCGCCACACTCGCATACACACGCTCCCTAAACCTCCCCAAGTCTACACACCACCTCTGTCTTGCTTCCTTCTCGCGCTGTTCCTTGCCATTTTGTCTTCCGTTGACATAGAGATCGGGGAGGCGGAAGTTGAGGTAGGTGTTTGGATGACTGGGGCGGAACTGCACGGGGGTGGAGATGACGTGGGTGAAATATTCGGTACACATACGGCAGAGAGGTTTGGATGTTCCCTGAAAGGGGGAGGTTAGTGAGCGTTGAGTTTGTGGTAGCCAGTTAGGGGAGTGGGTTGGTCGAGAGTGGAGGGCAGAGGACAAGGTGAAATGCGAGGTGGAAAGACTCACAATGTATTGCCAATTCTGGAAGAACCGGGGTGACCGAACCCCGCCTTCCGTCGCGAGAAGCCATGAGTGTAGGAGAACTTCAGCATGAACAATACGACGGAACCGTTTGTCTCCTTTCGTCTTTTCGTCTTCGGCGTGTTTCGTCCAGCGACGCTGGAAGGTCGTCTCCAGCTGGTACTTCTCGAGATCTGCGGCGTCCTTCTTGAGCTGCTTCTTGTGCTCGCCCGACCCGGGACAACGATTGAGGACAAGCTCTGCGGTCTCGGGCGTTTCGTTGAACAGATTGGTGTCAGCGGGATACGGTGTGCTGGATCGGAGGGATTCGATGTTAAAGTCGCGGAAGAGTTCGGTGTCGGCCCACATATGGTGAGCGTGAACAATAACTTCGACCGCGTATTGGTAGGATAAGAGGCGACCGGCGGCGTGCTGGAGGTTAGACCAGCTTCCGCCTTTACCCATGTTGTGGTCTTCAGCTGAGCGAGCGGAGATGAATTTCTGAAGGGGTGAGTTTCGGTTGGCCTGGATGGCTTTGATGCACTTGACGGTTGCTTCGATGTCTGTAAGGTCACGGGTCAGCGGCAATAAGTACGGTGATAGCAGGAGGTAAACGGACAAGTCTCCGTCTTTTGGCCCCCCATTTTCAGGTCCGGCAACGTCTTGGCCAGATCACCCAATGCCCCCCTCGCTGCCTTTCCATCTGGGGTGCTAATATCGCATCGCGGCATACACTTTTCCAGTTCCATGGAAAGAGCAGTCAGGTAGGACCGGACGCGAACTTTGTTCCACCAGAGGACCTTATCCATCAGACGTTGCTCGATGACGTGGTCGGGCTCCTTGGATGGCGCCTCGAGATTCGCCTTGAGGATATTGAGGACGTCTTCAAGTCCCTTGCGAGCGTTCTTCATGGCATTCGGCCCCCTCTGATTAGACGCAAAGACGTAAGTAACTTTCCCTTCGAAAAGGATCACAGCCATGGCGGTGATGGTGTCACCCTTGGGCTCAAAGTCGAGGATCTGCGCGAGCTTGTTGACCAAAGTGTGAAACATCTCCTCAGGAGATTGATAGAGATTGGGCGGGGGTCTGACGGCTTTGGCGGGGGTCCACGGGGGCAAATGTCGTTGAGACACACGAGCAGAAGCTGTGCGGGATGAAGATCCTTGCGCAGCTTGCCTTGCTGGTCCTTATCGAGTGGCACCATATCGCCGGGAAAATCGAGAACTGCCATGGTGTGAACAAAACAATAGATGCACAGCAGTGAGTAGATGTCTTCTAGCTGAAATATCAATGTGACTGGAAAAAGATGGTGTTGCGATATTTGGCCATGAAGATGAGGACGTGATGGAGGTGAGAGGGGATGGAGGTGAGAGGGGATGGTGGAGATTGAATGCCCAAGCGGCCCAACCCGGACGAGTTTTCGGGCACCGTATTGCATGCCTTACATTTTTTTGGGCGGGGACCTGCCTTGAGGCCTTCGACCCTGCAGCTCTGATTGCCGAATCCTGGGAGATGGCGCTCAATTGGAGGGCACAGGAGGGGCAGGCTCGCAGATTAGCCACTCGAATTAATGATGTAACAAAAGATAACGGCACATGCCTGCAGGGTACCCGTGGGCCAGTAACATACGCTCAGTAGAAGGCCTCAGTGCTGTGATTGGTTCAACAATCCCAGGCTGCCGTTCCACGAAATTCCACCTCTTCGAACAGGGCTGTCGGAAGACTAATGTGCTCAGATGGGCAAGAGAGAAACTGAAAGCCTGCCGCTGGGTACTGAAGCACTAGCCAGATGGGCAAGAGAGAAACTGAAAGCCTGCCGCTGGGTACTGAAGCACTAGCAGCTGAGCATCGAAGAGCAGGCGTCAAGACGGTTATTTAAACATAGGGAGGCCTTCCAAAATTCGTCCTTTGTCCTCGTCTTTTCGCCTCCAACGTTAGGTTTGCAATTGTTACCGCTCCATGTAGACGAGTAAGAACTTTATTGATCATGGAAGACGATCCAGATGATGAGGATACGAGGAGCCAGCGGTGGGGCGGCGGTGAGTGCAATGCAATCCTCCTCAATGTGGTGGTGGTGATACTGATCGGCCATCCACAAAGACCGTGGCACCCCAGGTCCCTTCGCAGATGACGGGCTTCCTGCAGCATTGGGTAAGTTGGGCCACCCTCTCTTGCTTTATCCTTCGTGCTAATATTGAGCCTGAAGGTCGCCAGAGTTCCGAAGTTCCAGTCACGGTGAACCAGCAGCAGACTATCTCGGCCAGCGACTGGCACATCGACTGGGGCCCCATCCCTGGCTCCTCCACCCAACCCCTGAATCCGCTGCAGAGGCATTGGGCCGACCACACTTTTGGCTCATCGACGAATACACGTGGGGACACTCAGGAGGCCTCGATGCAGACGAGCGACTGGGTCGACCCGTATTAGAGGGGTGGACTAGTGCCGTACCGTGGCGGGTTTGGGCCGCAGGACCAGACTCGGGCGTTACAGTCCAGTTTCTCTTCTTCATCGAGTTATTCTCCTGGCTTCTCTCAGCAGTCTTCATTTTCCGATTATCAGCCGACTTCTGTTCCCCCTTGTTTTATCCCTATTTTGCCTGCCCTGACGTCAACAATGGATCCAGCCGAATCTTCTTCCTCCCAGGCAACGTTCCCGCCTTCACAAGACTCTCTGACATGCACTGAAGGCGCATGCGCTCTGAAGCCACTAACTTTTGATCTCGCATGGAAATTCAAGTATGTCCCTCTTCAGAGATCTTCTCCCCCTCTTGTCACCAGAGGACTCCCGCTTCTTCCTTCATCCCCAACACGCCATCTAGCTAACCCCCCTTCCAAGTAAACACAAAAAAGTCCACTCCCTTCCTAACAAATGCCCGATCGAAGGCTGCCCCTACGCCGAAAACGGCGACCCCGGCGGATTCCGACAACAACGCGACTTAAACCGACACCTCACCACGCACGTCACGCCCCTTCCATATCGCTGTTATGTCCACGGTTGCAGGAGTAGGCTTACGAGGGATTACAATATGCAGAGGCATTTGAGGGACCTGCATCAGATTGAGGTTACATTGGCGGAGGTGGGTTTGCGGTGTGAGCGTGGGCATTGAGGTGGAGGTTAGGCGTGGAAGAAAGGGTGGGTTGGTTAGGGTAAGTCGAGGTTGGGTTGAAGTTTAGACTTTTGACTGTTGGCAGCGAATATAGCTTTTGTTTTGCTTACCAGTGTTTAAAATAGAGAACGTCTATTTGCACTATAACCACACAACCACACAACCATTACCATCATCACCATCATCACCACCATCACCCTTACCATCACGCGCATTTGCAGTTATTACTCCCAGGGTAAGTAGGTAGTTAATTCACACAATTACCTGGGCTGACTGGGTGCTCAGACAGCCAGAAACAGCCTGCCACGCTACAGTGCCTAAACTCTAATCCTGAAGTCGATTCTAACGCTAATGCAGCTGGTGGTAATTATTAACGCGGAGAATAGGGGTAAATAGAACAGAGGCTCTAATACAACTTCCGAATCCAGGGGGTTTAATTCCACGCGCTTAGTTAGAATGTAGTCGCTTTTGCGGCCGTGGGTGCGATGCGGCGGGTATTCTGATACAGGCGAGGGCTAGGGTTGTGTGTAGTGGTTGTGTAGCTCATAATGCAAATAGACCCGAGTCATAGTGCAAATAGACATTCTCTTAAAATAATAATGGAGGTGCACTGGATAAGACTCGAAGCCATGCATATAACCCCCCATGATAATTAGATGGTTATGACCCTCTACACGTAGTACTAGCTCTAAAGAATTCAATGTTCTGCTCCTTTCTGTTTTCCATATATTCGCGGTTTTTTTTTGGGAACACAAGGGTACTGCATTAGTTGGTGTCAGATAACAAGACCATCTTGTACAAAGCAGCAAGATTACTGAGATCTTAAGTGTCCCGTTCCTTGTGGAAGTGATCGCAGTCCACTAGAAAAAAGCATAGTATAGTGATAAGAATATCAAACGTAACTTGCGATGGTTGCACAGGTATAAACTCCGAGGTCATCACCGACGGGAGTGACGTCGGTGAACGACGGGGCCGCTTAGCATACGAGCCCGACAGCGAAGAATAGAATGAGGAACACATATGTAGGTCAGCAGTGGTTATTATCGGGAATAACTATTACTACACGAACCCAAACCTCGACCCACCAAGACCGGCACGTCCGATGGCAATGTCATGTTGTTCGACGTATCCGGAAAAGTTAGGAGAAATTAAACTAATCAACCATTACATCCTCGCCCGACGAACTACCATCAACCGCCTCTTCCCTAGATCCCCCTCCCCAACAACCGCTAGCTTCCCGCTTCAAACTCGCCCACTCCTCCCCGTCCCGAACAGCCTTCCTCAACGATACCAAGCCCCACCTCAGCGCGTCAATGTGTAGCAATATGTTGCCGTTCTTGTATGACGTCCACGCACGACTAGCAGCATCCATGTTCCAGAGGCGGCGCCGCTCCTCATCGCAGTGTCTGCCAGACTATTCATCAGCATCATCACGCCATTCCGCCGCCCCAATTCACACACGCGCACATACTTTGGGAACTCGACAAAGGCTTTATCCAACTCGTAAACAACCAGGTGTGTTTCGTCCATAATCTCGCGCATCGCGTCACGGTAAGTCCAGAGCGACCCGGGAGGGCCCAGCTGCGACGGCACACGGGCCTGGCGGCGGGCGAGGACCTGGAGCGCCATGTAGTTGAGCTCGAAGCTTCCAGCACCCCCGCCGCCGCCGAGCACCTCCTTTTGGAACGACAGCAGATCGTTGGTGAAATTGGTGAAACGCACCAGGTGCGGCACGCTCGTGACCCAGTAGTCAAACGGCACGCCGCGGAACAGCGGCGGGATGTAAGCGCCCGATGCGCCGGACTGGTAGCGGTGCCAGTATGGGAAACCCTCGGGACAGCATCCATGCGGCGACTCGCCCGATGACATGGACGGGCGCAGATGCGGCGGCAGGGTGTCCAGACGACGGAATCTGTTCTCGTTAGCCGTTGACGACAAGAACTTTACCAGGAAGTCGCCCCCTAGCGCCCCGACACGCGCATCCCCCTCGCCAAAATACGAGACGTACTCGCGCATTACGCGCGTGTACATGCCGAGCCAGCCGTCCGAGGCGGCATCGCTGAAGTTCAAGTTCCCCATCAGCAGATCGTATGCAAAGCTGCCGAACCGGCCCATCTCAGCCTCACCGACGAAATCGTCCAGCGATATGCCGGCCGTGGAGGCCATTGCAATAAGTAGACGGGAGCGGCGGTCGGCATGCGGGTAGAAGTAGTCGGATATGCTGGCGGCAACACGCATGCTCGCCGTGACGGCCTCGATCTTGCGCGTGTCGCCTTGGCAGAGCGGAATCATGTTTAGTGCGGTCCAGGTCTCGAGGTCGGCATGGACCTGCTTGTCCAATGACGGCGGTTGAAACACAAAGCCGATTTTGTCGAGAAAGGTTGCGAGGAGCACGTCCATGAGATGGCTGGCGATTTGTCTCTCTTGGTCAGTGGAGAGTGCCGAGGTGTCGCCGGGGCCGAAGTCGAAGACGGCGTATTTTGGGTCGGAGAGGAGCGAGGCGAAGCTGAAGCCCCGGGTTGGGTCGGAATTTTGGGGTGGGATGGCACTCATTGGGATGGGATGGGCGAATGTCAGTCTGAGCGCCTAGGTCTAGGTGGAATGGTTTGTTGCCCTAGGTATAGGAGCCCAGATGGAAACCCCCACCTCCTAATGCCGTCCCCGGAAACTACCCCGCGATTCTGCCAGGGAGTTCTCCCAATCACGACAGTCCCGATATCTTATCTATCATGATTATTATTGGTGCGAGGTACATACTTGGTGGCTCGTGCAAGGTAAATAGGGTGCCTGCAAAACGAAGCGCGACTCGCGAGCACCCCGACACAGAGCTCCCACCCCCAAAAATGGACAAAGTCTATAGGTATATCTGGCCCGTCGCCCCCCTCGACACCAAGGCTTTAGTCTTGCTGTTCCTGCTCGGTCTCTCGATACTCTACTGGCTCGCCCTCCCCCACCCACTCCCCTCCATCCCGTACAATCGTACCGCAACATGGACCCCGCTCGGCGACCTCCCATCGATCCTCGGCTCCGTACCGGACCCAGGCTTCTCCACCTGGCTCCTCCGCCAGCCCCTCCACCACCGCAGCCCCCTCGTGCAGTTCTTCTTCATGCCCTTCCAGCGCCGCCCGGCCCTCATTCTCGCCGACCACCGTGCCGCACAGGAATTGCTCACGCGGCGCATTGCCGACTTTGACAACTCGGCATACGTGGCGCGCATGGTCAACGGCATCGTGCCCAACCACCACGTCACGTTGCCAACCGGACCCGAATGGCGCAGGCGGAGACAGTTGGTGCAGGACACCATGAGCCAGCAGTTCCTGCGAAACGTGGTCGCGCCCATGGTGTACGACAAGGCCTGCACGCTGCTGCGGCTGTGGGAAATCAAGTGCGAGATTGCCGACGGCAAGTGCTTCCCCATGGGACGCGATGTCAGCCAAGGCGCGATGGATGCCGTGCTTGGCTTTACGTTTGGGGCCGGGTTCCCGAGCGGGATGGCATCCCAGGTTGCATACTTTAACCGGCTGCAGGGAGATGAAGAGAGCGTTGCTAAAATTCGAGGGACGAGTTGGGATGCAGAGACGCCGGTTGTGTTTCCGGGCGTTGAGCCGCCCGAGGAAATCACGGCCACGGTGGGGATTGTTAGGGCGATGGAGACAGTTATGGGGTCAGTGAGCCCCCCAACGCTGTGGTGGCTCTTGGAGCGCACCAGTCTGCGAGGGTATCTCGCTGTGAAGAAGAGATATATGTCCGAACAGCTGATGGAGTCGGTTCGGCGTCTTGGGAATCATGCTGGTGGAGGAGGTGAATGGGTGCGCTCAGCTCTTGATCATATCGTGGCGCGGGAGAAGCAAGCCTCGGAACAGGACGGGCGGGAGCCTGATTTTCTGGCACCTGAGATCGTGTCTGAGGTACGTCTTTTTGTTGGCTGGCAAGCCGAGATTGGTTGGGGCTGTGCGTTCATGTGGTTCCTAACAAGTGTGTGCGGATCAGGCATTCTTCTTCGTCGTTGCGGGGTACGAGTCAACGTCGACGACGGAGCAGTGGATGCTCAAGTTCATGGCCGATAACCCCGCCGCTCAGCTATGTCTCCGCAACGCATTGCGGAGAGCGTGGCCCGGTGCCTTGGCCGAGCAGAGGACGCCAACGATCGATGAGATCCACGGCACTTGCATTCCAGAGCTGGATGCTACGGTTGAGGAGACCCTCCGATGTGCTGGTACCCTTCCTAACACCGTCCGGGACGCCATCCGCGATACAATCCTCCTCGGCCATTTCGTCCCGAAAGGGACTACGGTGTTCATGACCCTCTACGGACCCGGGATCCTCGTCCCACCCTTCCATGGAGCGATGGACGGCAACATAGGCAAGGAGGCTGAATGGGACCCCAAAGACATTCACAAGTTCAAACCAGAACGTTGGCTTGTCCCGTCCCGGAAAGCCCCCGGGGGGCTCGACTTCAACATCAACGCAGGGCCTAGCATGCCTTTCTCGCTTGGCGTGAGGAGCTGCTTCGGGAGGCGAATGGCGTATTATCAATTGCGGACCGTGCTCGCGCTCGTGGTGTGGAGGTTTGTCTTGGAGAGATGCCCAGAGGCACTCTCCACTGCTCAGGCCTTGGATGGCGTGTCTCACCGGCCGAAGCACAGCTATGTTAGGTTGTCGGCTGCATACTGAGGTAGACTGGCTTGGTAGTTTGACATGAGAGCGAATAGTTAAATGAGATGGCCGGCATAGTATCAGGTCTCTGGGACCTGATCGGGCGGATATGAGCTCGGTTGGGAATACTGTAGAGTATTGCATTGGGCTGGAGTCCAGAACAACACTCAATCTCCCCAGCGTTTCTTTAAAATCTGCCTCAGATCCCACCCAACAACAATGAACCTCACAGCAGCAACACCACCCGCCCCCTTACGAGTAAAGCCCCCCAGTCGGCACACTAACCAACATGTCGAAACTAGCTACCATATAAGCCATCGAGACCCCCATACTGCCCCAGATCCAGATATATGTCCTATACAAACTGGTATTAGGCTCAAAATACCCACACCCGCAACCCCGAACATGACGAAGTGTGCAACTACCGTAGCCTTTGAATATCCAGCCAGCCACACAAGCTGTGCAGTTGTACATAATACAATGGCAGTGAGGAGGACATTAAAACGCCCAAACTTGTCACCGTGATCATGGTTCAGGATTACCAACGCATCTCAATGTATGAAAGCACTCGACATCACCCTCCTTCAAACAAATAATCCCCACCATCCTCATCCACTCAACCATCTACATCACCACCTTCAACTCAAACACCCATCCAACCATCAACATGCAGCTCACCAACATCCTCCTCCCCACTGCGGCACCCGCCGGCACCGCCTCGGCCTACAATATAAGCCTCTACAGCAAGGACAGCTACCAAGGCACCCAGAAGTCCGCCCACTGCTGGCACCCACAGCGCCGGCTTCACCGTTAAGTCTTGGATCTGGGAGCCCGGCTTTGGCGATGAATGCTGCGTCACCTTCTACAAGGGTAGCGAGGTAAGCCCTTCTACCCCTATTCTATCCGCCACTGTCACGGGTGAATGAATGGTGGCTAACGAACTGGTTCAGAACAAGGGCCGCTACTGCGGAAGCGACCGCAAGGCCACCTCTTCTGCTGGTGTCACCAAGGTTGTCCTTGGCTGCGGCGACAAGGTCCTGAACTGCTAGAGTGTTTTTCTTGTAGTGGAAAGGGGTACCTGAGTGGGGTATTGGAAAATATGATTTTGTATTGTAGAGTGTCGGGATGAGAAAATGAGAATCGATACTTGGCTCTCAACTTGCTTGCCTTGGTAATTTCTATTCCAGGTTCATGTGGCGTTCAAGGGTGTGGGTTGTGCTTGAGTTTAAGGTTTTTGATGGCGGTTAGGGTGGTGGATGTGGATAGTGTTTTTTCAGATCGGTTGATTATTCGTTTGAAGCTGGGCTGGATGTGTTTGAGATGCTGTTGGATCCATTGGGCTGAGGTATGGGGTTTGAGGTTGAGTTGTCTTGAGGTGCTGTCCACGGTTTCTTGACATCAATGGAGAGTACTACCCCCCTCGATCTCAAAAGGTCGGCTATAGACTCTAGGCCCGTGGTCTCGGCTAGTCGTAGATGACGGGCGGCTATCCTGGGTAGGAACCCGGGGGCGATGTCCAGCAGCAGCTTGACCATGGCGGTGTGCTCCATCTTAACAGCCTGACTCAGAGTGTAATAACCGCCTGCTGCAGTTCTCAGGTCACTGAGTTCGGCACCAGCGTTCAGCAACTTTCGCATCATCACCATGCTCCCGGCCTTCGCGGCCGCCGTCAACGTTGTGCCACGATGGTACAAGCCACGCTTGCTGGGATTGTCCCCGCGCTCGAGAAGCAAATGAACTATATCGTCGTCGCATGCCCTGACGGCGTGTGCGAGGGGGGTGCCTTGTCCGGTCGTCGTCTCCGCAGAGGGGTTGGCTCCAATGTCTAGCAGGTACCACACCATGGTCATGTCGCCCGCCCAAGCCATTCCCGCCAACTGATAGTTCATCATGCCTCTGTCAAACTTGGGCGTGTCGGCAAGCAGGCTCATAAGGTACCGGTAGACTTTGGGCGATCGCGTTCTGCGTATCTCATCCACGATATAGTTCCATAGGGTTAAGTTAGGCGGTACAGGTCCAGGTTTATACCCAAGTATCGGCATTTTGTTTTCCCCCTTATCTCCACCGTCTGGGATGATGCGTGAAGGGGGATACAGGCACAGCCAAACCATGTCCATGTTCCCTCGGGTAGCTGCTCCAGAAAGCGACCCGGGTCCTATCTTGGAGCGCCAAGCAGAGGGGTTATGAGGTAGGCTGGAGGGTTCGAACTGGGGTAGGTGCTCTTGAAAGACTTGGAGCATATCGGCCTGGCCGGTTCGGGCAGCAACGTACAAAGGTGGAAGGAAATATGTAATCACCATGCGTAGGATCGTAACCCTGCCTGAGTAGATCCTTGACCGGAGGTGTAATTATATCCCAAGTAGGTCGCTGCCGAGAGGGTACTGGCACCTAAGTTACGCCGTCCAGGTCGGAAGCCATTCCATCCTTGCCATCCGCCATCACAGTATTCACCGCCCTCCATAGCGAGCCAGCAGATCCTGTCAAGAATCGCGTCAAAGTCCGCTTGGCCGCACTGGACGAGAGTGTCGCCGATGCTCTGTATCTCGACGTAGCACGCGACTGACTCGTCTTGTTGATCGCGAGACGGAAATAGGAGGTAGTCGCGCCAAAGCCCAACAACGCCATCTTGCTTGCGGGGATCACAATTTCTAAAGGCATGTGCCGCTTTGCTGTCGTCTAGTACCTTGGTGTGGAAAAGAATCCGGTCAAAAGACGCGTAAAAAGACTCTGAAAGTTTCAGGTTAGAATGTGACTCTAGAGTAGACGGATCATTTTAAATAAGCTTTAGTCGCAGCGCCCTTAGGCATCCGCGTGAAATGATTCTGTGGTAGAGAATGATGTCTAGGATTTCTAGGGGTAAATTGAGAATACTCATTGTTAGGATGAGCTTGGTGTCGTTTCAAGTTGTTTAAGTGCGGATTGCGGTTAGATTACTCAAGATGGGATCATAATCGATGGGAGAAACAATGCTTGGCTACCTAGTGAGCGGCAAGGATATTTTCGATTGGGGGGTAAGGTTTCATTTGTAAGAGGTTGTTGTTGGTCGTTATGTAGGGGTGGGCTGGTGGCTGAAGCGGCCAGCCCCTTTTCTGATGCAGCTGAACAGGGGCCGGAAACATGGTCATTGCACGGGCTGTGTTGCATAAACCTTCCGCGACAGACTTGTTTCAACTTATTGAAGAAGTTGGACATGATGCGGAACTGGTACTCAGACAGGCCACTGTATTATATGCAAGCAGAATCGCAGGGAGTAGGGCGGATGCCCTGGCCTGGACATAACCCTGAGAGGACCACAGTAAGGCTCATGAAGGTGGGTCGGGTGTTCTTAAAGCGAGCGGTGAAAAAACGTGTTAAATCATGTCTAACCCGGTAGGCACTCAGTCTAAGTAGCTGAAAAAGAGCGGTACACAGTATCTGGTGGAGATCGACAAGTTTAAGAACTTGACATTAGCAGAGGGGAGAGATTCCCACCATTAAATCCAGATTACTCTCCTCCTTAAAGCAATCACCCACTTTAACATCCCTCCGCCCCCAACGCCTTATCAATAGTCCCCCAAGTATGCTCCGCAACCTTCCCCATCTGGTCCTCGTTCCAAACCGCCTTATTCCCCATCACCCTACCCTTGCTATCAATATTACACCACCCTCTCCCCTCCCTCGCGCACGCCTCTGTCCCGCGTACCAACCTCTCGGCGCACGTCTCCGGCGACGTCAACAACACCTTACCCAGCCCTCCCACCACACCCTGCAGCCACCCCGGCACCACCTCCCTCATCAGCCCCGTGTTCACGCCGCCCGGAAACGCATGCACAAACGTCCTTTCCCCTCCATGTTCCTTTTGATGCGCAGCCCACCACTGCACCATCCCATCCGTCATGCTCGTGCAGTGATCTGCCGCCTTGGCAAGGGAGTATCCCCTCTTCAGGTCCAGGTCCGTCCAGTCGAGCTTGTCAGGACTGCCCATCCATCCGTCGTAGACGATCAGCACCCGTGCTGTCGGAGCCAAAAGGGGAAGCAGTTCCCTCAACAGGAGCTGCTTCCCGTAAAAATGTAGCGCCATTTTCCGATCGATGCCCTCGCCGGGGACCTCTGTGCGCGGCGCCGTGGACATGATCCCCTGTGTCATGACGAGGTAGGAAAGGGCAGGCTTGGGGGATGAGTGGAGCAGGGACTGCGTGTATGCGCGGATGGAGCGCATGGAAGTGGCTTCGAGCGCGCGGAACTCGAGTGTGGGGTGGTGAGAGAGGTCCGGGGGAGGCGTGCGCCCGGCGATGAGGACGGTGGAGGAGGGAGAAGGGAGAATGGTGGTGAGGTGGCGAGCGATGGCGTAACCTATGCCGCTGGTGCCGCCGACCACGAGCGCGGAAATCGACATTCTGGCGTTTTTCGGCGTCGTTCTTTGCGCGGTGCGCGACAAGGTTCCAATGTTCCCTGGAATGGCGGGGCCAGACTCGGGTGTGCGATGGAGGCACGAAGAAACGCTTTTAATGCCGATTGAACTTGTATTGCTTGCTTCTCGGAGATTGCGTTGGAAGAAGGCAGGCGCCGATATTTCGACGCGTGGCTTCGGTCGGTGCGGAGTTGCGGACTTTGGAGGAGTTTTAGTAGCTGATGAGGGGGTTCTGATTGGACAAAGAAGTGGGCCGGTCAAATCGATAACCACCATCTTACCGGTCCGAATCGTAGGTAAGCAGCAGGTGAAGTTTACTTCATAGGCTTCAATAACAAGGGACGCGGCCTCTGTCGGACACCAAAATGACGCAGCCACCTCATGATGTGGCGCCTCTACCATCCAGCCCAATCCCGCCAAAATCCGTATGCAGATCCCACCCACCCTTCAAACGGCCGCCGCGCTAGCCCCTGAAATGGTGTCCCAGAATGAGGCCTTACACTGTGCTATCTGCACTGTAGTGGGTTGAGCGGTGCCGTGTACTCATGCGCTTGGTAGGTACTAGGTGCCTTGAGAGAAGCTGAAGTTAGGTTGATTTTACCAAAGCCAACAAGACGAAAACCACTGTACTTATACTATCCCAAAGAGCCCAGTCCCAGCCCAAAAATGCAAATCCTCCGCTTGTCCTGGTGGCCAGTTCTTAAATAGAGGTTACCCCACCCACCAGGCTTGCCATATTAACACAATTCTGTTGGTTCTGCAAGTGGGAAAAGCTTGTCTTCTGATCAGCCGTTCTGACCAGGGCTCTCTCCCACGCCATGAACTCAGCAAACTTGAGCCGGACCGTCACCGGGTCCTTCCTCATCCCTTTTCTTTCTCAACTACCAAGACGTTCAAGGAATACCTGAGACATTGCAGCATGCGGAACGAGTACGATGGCTGATTCAAGCAAAGCAAGTGAGAGTCAAGCCGGAGCGTCAGAGACATGGACCAATCTCCCACCACCGCCACCGCCCTACGGAGCTGCGCCCGTGGGCTCGAATCCGGCAAAGCTCAACCCCCCCTTTGCTCTGCATCGCGCATTCTCGCCCGTCATGGCGGCCTACGCCATCTACGAGTTCAGCGTCGCCATGCTCAAGACCTTCAAGATCTGTTGCGGCAACGACAAGAACGACGTCGTCTTCACCGTCGAGGTGCACCCGGGAATTGTCCCTCGCTCGCCTCTTGGAACCAGGCTGGGTCCGATCTTGCACCGCGGCGTCAACCGCAAGCAAAAGGGCACGGTTCTCGCAGCTGGGGGCGTCGAGTCGACCAGCTCGGGGCAGTACCTCGCCTTCAACCCGCGCTCGACCATCATATTACCGCCGCTATACCACGGCCCCAATGCCACGCCGCACGACATGGCAACTGAGATCATGCGGGCTGTGAGACTTGAGGGCGGAGGCGTCACCCATTCCCGGGAACGGGAGTGACGAGATAGTCGCGACCGAATTGGGCAGCAATCGCAGTTTGTGGGCTTCTACGTGGCATCCACGGCTTCGTCTGCCTTCAATGTTGTCTTGCCTCTGAATGGCCGGCGACATTCGCAAGGCGCAAACGCAAGAGGGCTTGCCAAGTTCCCACGCATCTGGTTGGTTCATCGCATTGCACACATGTCGGGAGGATCCGTACTGTCATTCCCGGCTGCTGCAGTGCTCAAGCGCCATGGTATAAAAAAAAAGGATTTCGGTCCAGTAGCGAAAAGGGGGGCCGAATTGACTTTACAGCCTGGATAGGCAATTTGCAGTATCAAAGAACCTCCTGATCGCAAAATTCCAGTCTTGCCATCGGCAGGAGTTGAAGTTTGTTGATAAGCGAATTTTAAGGGACACCCAGGTTGACATTATGGATTCAGGTGTTTGAGAGTGCCACACTGATAGCTGCCAAATGGCATGGCAGGCCGTTAATTCCCTTCTTTTGCTTAACAGAAAATCGGGTGGTCGAGGACAGGATGGTGGAGCCAAGAATCATCAGCTGTGTCATGCAATGTTGCTGCAAAACCTGCGCCTTCTCACCCATTCTCCTCGGCCATTGGCTTCTCGATGCGCATCCCACCAATTGCAACACACCTGCTGAGAGGTTGGTTGTAGCAGTTGCCAAAGCACAAGAGAATGGCATGACATCCACCTGATAATCTATGATGTTACCGACATACACCATGATAGATTATTTGGTATGCGACCAGACTTAAATTACTGCCGCAGCCACCCGGCCAGTCTTTTACACCCTTGTGGTGATCTGCATCTAAAGCTAACAGAATTAGATCTCTTCTTGAATTTAAAACCTCATTTCAACCATCATCAACAATGCCCCACTCCCCCTCGCAACCCTCTGGATCGGCAACACCGGACACACGCCCAGAGCCCCTCCAAATCGCAGACCTCCAATCCCGAATCGAAACACTCCTTGGGCCACCAACCTGCCATGATAGCGACGGGGCCCAACCACGGCGTTACTCCGCCGACTACGAAGCCCCGCCCCCATCTGCACCAAGGAAATTTGGCCAAGCCGACGACGAAATTCGCATGCTCCTCGCCGACATCAAAAACAAATACATCCCGCTTGGGCTCGTGAGCGGGGACACCCTACAAAGGGCATGCACCTTGGTCGGCAAGGCCGAGGAGCTTGCGGTGGCTTGTGCTGGTGAGCCGGTCGCGGCGGAGGATGTCTCGGAGGTGATTTGGCAGGCGGAGCAAGGTGCCAGTGGCGAAGAACAGCAGCCCATTGAGATGGTGGATTCGGATGCGGTGCGCGCCGAGCTATTTGCGCTTTGTCGAGTGATTGCAAGGTTTGATACGGCGGGGAGGGAGGCGGTTTGTAGGGGGAAGCGACTTTTGAGTTTTGGTAAGTACCTACTGGCAAAACCTACTCAATTTAAGTGTCTTACCGGGGCTGTAGCTGACATGGGAACGGCAGATGGCGGGGGAGTGCGCGGGATATGCAGTCTCATGATGCTGCAGGCGCTGATGAGAGCTGTTCAGGCCGTCGAAGAGGGTCGACCGCATTTTGTGCTCGGGGAGGACTGGGAGGAGGATGATGGCCTGATCCCGTCGCCCGTCCAGTACTTTGACTTGGTTGGTGGAACCAGCGCTGGAGGGTACGTTGCTGTGTCTTGAAGAGATATTCTGCTGGCTGACGTGATGGTTGTCAGGCTCATCGCGTTGATGTTGTTCAGACTTGTAAGTTCCTAGTTACCTGTTTAGCGCATCCTTGCTAACCGATATTCTTTCAGGGCATGTCGATACCCAGGGCGAAAGAGGAATTTTGCAACATTTGCAACACCGTCTTCAAAAAGTCAGGACCGTGGGGGCTTGGCAACAAGGTGAAGGTCTTATTGAAGAAGCCAATGTACAATGCGTCGGACCTCGAGGCAGCGATAGATAGCCTGGTAAGGATCGAGGGGGTCTCTGACATTCCGCTCGAGACGCCGGAGAGGGAGAGAGGCTACACGGTACCGACGTGAGCGGGATTCGCTTTCAACAAATGTTAGTAACGTCCGGCTAACCCGGTATCTCTAGGTTCGTATGCGCAGTGAGCAAGAACACCAAGCATGCCGTCAACTTCCGAACCTACGAGGTCCCCCGCGGCGCCGCAACCCCTTGCACCATCGCCCAAGCAGGCCTTGCTACCTCAGCCGCGCCGTTCTACTTTGCCCCTGCCGTCATCAACAATGTCACCTTCTGGGACGGAGGCCTGCAAAACAACAACCCCGTCGGACAGCTCCTCGCCGAGTTCAGCCTGATCAACCCCCCGGTCCCGCTCCCGCCAAACGCAAATGACGATGAAGCGGGCGCCACATACGCGCCCATGGAGCAACGACTGCCCGCCATCGTGGTCAGCCTCGGCACAGGAAGGACGAGCGAAGACGAAGCACTCGAACGAGTCGAAGCCAAACTGGACACCCCCTCCCCGAGACCCGAGGAAACCTCCAACATCTTCCCAGCCTTGCTGTCTCGCGAAGATGCATCTCCGGCCTCGGACGGCATAGTCGGCAACCTCCGCGCTGTCATCGGCTTCGTCACACACGGCCAAAACGTCCACACCACCTTCAACCGTATCCTCAACGGTGTGCCTGTGTGCTACCACCGATTGAATCCCACCTTTGTTGGTGGGAAGCAGATTGAGCTGGATAACTGCGAGAGGATTGAGGCGCTGAAGAATATTACGCGCGAGTATCTGAGGAGTGTTGATGTGCAGAAGAGGTTGGAGGATGTGGCGAGGGTTATTGCTCGGAAGCCGAGGCCGCAGGATCCGGTGGGGGCTGCGCTCAGGGGGTTAGGTGGGATGTAGGAGCAAATAAAAGGGGAGCGGTTCAGGTTCCATGATTTTAAATTTAATTACTTCGCGAGCGTTGTCTCTGTTTTGCAGGTGCCTCGAACGAGAAATTGCTGGCATAGAGTTGGCCAATGCGACTTAATAAAACTGGGCGGGTATGCCCACGAGAAAAAAAAAGAAAACAAAAAAAGAGCATCAAATACCCCAAAGCCTCGTGAGCTGAAGCTACCGAAATTGGAAATCTGAATTGAACGCTCTCAGGTGATATTATCAGGGCTTGTTTTGCTACCCCTGGCTCAGAGGCTCCTGCATTTCTGACTTTTTGCCTTTTTTTTTTTGCCTCAGTGAATTGAAGCTCCGTGCTTGTGCCCATGCTTTCCGGTTTACGGCTGCATCTATTCAGCTGCGCCAGTTTTACCAAACTTCTCCCATATTCGGAGCAAAGCGGGGACAGATTTGGGTTCTTTCTGCTTGTCATTCTCCTTTCTCGGCAGACTGGACTCTTTCCAGTCGTGGGGGGTTGGACTGGTAGACGGAGCAATACTAGGACGGTACTTCGGATTCGCATTGCCATGTTATGTCTTCCCGCTGTCCATGATTTGCTGCCAACTTCTCGCGGGCTGGTATCCACTGGATTCAAGGACCCCTGGAAGACAATGTCGTCCCCCTCTCGGGAAGCATGAAAAGGGTCTCTGCCTGTCTGCCTCTGCTGGGGGTTTCTTGCCCAGGCGGCAGTGTTCGATTTACTCCTCGGAGCCTTGCCTGGCTGTAGTCTGCAGGATTCCGCGTCTCAAGGATCTCGTCTGGGGGTGAGCTCAGTCCATCGCCTCAATAGACTGTCTATTACTAGACGTCTGGTAACTGGATCAACAAGAGCTGGTTCCGAGATTGTTTAAGTATAGGTGTTGTAGGTTGTACAGCTGGCTGTCTTGGAAAATCAGCCTGCGAATCCAGCGGGCCATATCATCCCCTGGTGGTTCAGCCCACTCCGTCAGTCGATTCCCGGGCGCTTTTCAGGACTCAGGGGGTGTATTGCCGCTGACAGAAGTAAGTAGGTTGTCGGCAAGGTCCAAAATATTGACACTCAAGTACCTACCTACCTAAGCAAACGACCTCTCATCCACTGCCCCCTCACCACCGATAGCCTTCTTCAACACCCCCAACACCATCTCCCCCGTGATTTCATACGCAAAATTGATCTTCCTCCCCTCGCACATCCCCTCCTGCACATCCCCCTTCTCCGCCCAACAAAATCCACATGCTCCTCCGGATTCAACACCACTCCCGTCCCTTCTCCACGCACCTCATCGTCAACCATCACCAAAAAAGTCAACTTCCTACACCTCCCCTCCCCCCACTGAAACTCAACACCGCCATCAAACAGCTCAATCACACGCGTCATCGCCAGCCCCGTCTCCTCGAATACCTCGCGCTGCAAGGCGTGGAGGATCGTCGAATCGGAGGTGTCGACGTTCCCGCCGGGACATTCCCAGAGGAGGGGGAAGCCATCTGTTGCGGCGCGTTGGACGAGGAGGACTTTCGCGGGGCGGGGGGTCGTGGTTGCGGATTTGGAGGGTTGGTGGGGGGTGAGGATGACTGCGCTGACGAGGAGGTGGGAGATTGTTGGGTTTGAGGCGAGATAGCCGGAGAGGGGGGCTGAGAAGGGGGTTAATGCGGGGGGGGAGGTGAATGGTGAGAGTGTTGGGGCGGTCATTTTTTGCGGGAGGTGGTGATTGGGGTTCAGGAGGTGGGTGAGAGTGCTGCGGCCGTGTTCAAGTTGTTGTTGATGGCGGCACCGAGCTTTGGTGGTTGTGAGATGCGAGGGGGGAAATGGGTTCCTTGAGAGGGGTTACAGCAGGTTTCGGGACAATTCAGCTGCCTGCGGGGCCGCGTGTAAGTGCGGAGCCTCCAGTCAATGCATGTAAACCCGGGACCCGTAGATGATCGTCACCGACTCATTCTCATGCCGCCAAATGCCCCAGCCGCAACTGCTAGAGCAAGAAACAATCCTACCGCGACCAACTCTTCAGTATGTATCGCGCGCTCCATCCACTTGCTCCAATACAAGAATACCGATTATCTCGTATTAGTAACAGCCTAGTAATCTAAGACGAATCTGGGCATACTAAAAATTTCCTTTTTCATTCGTAATCTTAAACTGGGGTGAGATGTAACTAATTTATCTTAAGCTTACCTAATTCTTCCCTAAGTTAGGATAATCATATACGTTACCACTATACAGCCTTATGTGTATCTGTAGGCGAACGTTCGGTCTGGATCGTTTGGGTTGCTTGTTGCTGAAGTGCCGGCTGCGCCTGTCTCCAACTCAACAGGGAAGAATCATTACAAGATAGCGGACTTTACTGGTTCATATCAAATAGTTGCTAGAGAGAGTGTTCTGCTTTGAAGCTATCTTATCTCACCGCAGATTTCTAAGAAGTGCTACCACACAGGTTACTAGATTTAAGGAAAATGGATAGGCCTCCTTTCATGATACGCTAGAAGCTGAGTCAGGATGGCATTCGGATGCCGCTGAATCTCAGCTCCACAGAATCTACAACCCCTTCCGTCTTTGAAAACATGCCATTAAGACAACCACAAAGGCATACAAGCCCAAGAGACCAAGCCCGATCGTGAACAAGATCGGCGTCCATATATCCCTCTGCTGACTCAGTGCCTCGTTGCCCCTTACCTTAAGGTCAATAATGCCCAAAAACTCAGGAAACAATAACACCGAATAGACACACAAGACCCCAAAGCCACATACAGTGGGCCACTTTGACCCGCATGTCTCGATGCACAGCATGACCATGAGATAGGAGGCTGAAGGCATCGTAATGAGATACCAAACGACATATGGCCGAATGCCGTGCAGTATGCTGTACCGCGTGAAGGGGGCGACGGCGACGAGGACAGCGGTGACGAAAAGTATCTGAACGATAGTGAGGACAACAGCCCATTTCATACCTGGGTCGTGCTGTTGCTTGGGGTGTGTGTTCCTTATGGTGTTGGCATGAGAGAGCAAGTCGGAAGTGCATATTACCTGTTCCTGCGGGCGCGAGTCGTCTGCGTTTTCAATATGTCGATCTTGGCCATTCTCTTGAGTATTGACAGGGGACAGGTCGGCCGTGCTGGAGTTCCCAGACGACCTAACGGAGAAGAAGGCAACCACAATAGGCCCCAGTGGACCTGCAAGCAGCAAGACAGGTAGAATCTGCCCAAAGGAAAACGAGTTCTCGTCCAGCTCAACAGACCAGCGGATACGAAACAGCGTGATGGTCAGGAAGAGAGTCGACACCCACAACCAATACACCTCGGAGATCATAGACGTGAATAGATCAGCGTAGATGCGTCCCCATAGATACAATGCGAGAAGTGGCTTGACGATGAGATGCCACCGCAGAAACGAACATGGTTTCTCTTCTGGACGCCACTCGGCCTTTCGAAGCTGACAGACAGTGCTCCCACTCGCCTGTTCGATCATCGTCTGGAACCAGCTACTGACCCCCCGCCGGATTCTGACATTGGCCAAGGTCGATAACCGCGCTGAGAGCCGTATGAGCTTCGTTGCAAAGGTAAAAAACAGCAACACGACCGACCCAATCGTGCCCTGGAACCCGCGAGTATCCTGGAGTCGGGGACTAGGGGATGTCGATGAGGCGGCGTCTTCGAACAGCCGGTTGGCAATATCCAGATGAAAGTAACACCACGCATACGACCCGGGATGCGCAGCGTGCGGCCCGTACGCAGTCCAGTTGAAGTAGGCCGTCGGCACCATCGCCACAAGTAACAACACAAAAAGTGTCCCCATGGCCAAAACCCGGCAGTGCCTTTCCAGCCCACATCCCGGTTGGTTCAGGTGTTTTCGAAGCATGGCCAGCCCAGACTGGTGCGTCAGGTTGGCATACCACGCCAAGAACACCGCGATCTGCCAATGCAAGGCCGAGATACCCTTATTGAGCGTGCCGTATGCACTCACCAGTACGCCAATCCCGGTGAGGACCTGCAGGTCGCAGAAACTGATCACGCACTCGTTGAAAGCGTCTTCGAGCCTCCTGCGGCCGGCAGCCGGATCGATGTGCATCCATGCAGCGACGTGTCTTTTGCAGGGTCCGGCGAGGGTGATAAAGTACTGGTCGATGGGGTTTACACGCCAGGGTCGGTTAGGGGAGGATTTATTTTGTCCGTCGCGGTGGAAGGGATCGATTTCGGGCTGGAAGGCAATGAAGTAGTAGGTGGTGATGACAAACATCATCAGCAGCGTGGTGCCGAGGAAGCCGACGAGGACCTGTGGGTGTTAGTGATGAAGTGGGAAGGTGAACGGAGGATTTACCCCTATTCCGGAAATGTCGGAGTTTGACTCGGGTTGTATCCTGCCGTCGAAGCAGTTGTGTGACAGGCTGGTGAAGTTTGACTCCGAGTCTATTGCCATGATCGCCATGTTGTGGCATTTTTTGTCGGTCTAAGTCACCCGCGTTGTGGGAGCGAGAACTCCGGTGCCCCCGCCCGTCGATGGCGGACCTGGTCGCGTGTTATAGGGGCCAGTTGTTTTATGCCTATTGGATGCACTGCCCGTAGCACGGAGGCAGCAACCGGCCAAGCCGCAGACTTCGCCTCCGCCGATCTCCAATGGGATGCGGAGCAAGGCGGGCTGACGTAGCGATCAACATCCGCGCTTTTGACCAAAGGCTTCTGATAAGTGGTCGTGTTAAGCACAGCTCTGCCATGTACCAGTCATAATAGGCATAGCCATGCATCGTTAGCTGCACTATTAGATTCTAACGATCCGGGGTGATTTAAACCCGACTCTGGTCGACGTTCTTTCGTTCCACCTTGCTATTGTTCAACACCGTAAGCCGGTGCTACACATTCCAAATGGTCCTTTAAAAAGGTTAATACTGGCAACCGACACCGACAGCAATGAAACTTTCGTTCAACTCAAAATATTGCTCAACACTGGGTATAAATAACACAAGAGCAGAAAAAAATCTAGCCCAGTCCTTCTCCGTGGCGGCCAGCGATCCATCTGCATCGGCTTGGGCTGCTGGATCTCGGAGACCAATTCCGGGCAATTACTTTAAATCCGGAAAGTTGCTGAAATAGCCTACACGTCGTCTAATATCACGGAGCGGCTTCGGTATATTGAGATTTAGGGAATCAGCACTCCGTAATATACCCTAGCCAACAGCGTGAAGGTCGAGGACCTACGAGACACGCTTGCAATATTTTCATTACTCCTGAACGAATCCAGAAAATCCAGCGTCGTCCGGCCGGCCGAGTCTTTGGCGTCAAGATCCGCATCGTAACGGACGGTCGGTCCCACCGACTCTTCGTCCCCACTCGCCGCGGCGTACATGAGAAGACTGATCCCCTCGACCAGGCCATCTCTTCGGCCACCTGTCGGGGTTATTTCAGTGGCGTCGAAGCGCTCCAGGGCCCTGGCGTATCTCCATTATATAGCTGAAAACACGCAAATAAAATATTTCGGCTGTTATATTCGATTAACTAAATACTGTTACGTTACTAACTAACTCCGATGACCATTAATTATAAGCCCAAGGAGCCCTAGATAGGACGTGTTCAACATGATGATAGCCATTTCGGGAGTTTCCCAACGGCAGCCTCCGATGGAGGTTGAAGATACCAGCCTGAAGATGGCACGAATTTGGATTCTGTGGGAGGTACGCCGTATTTCAATGAATCGAGACCGTCAGTCGTGGTCAAGTTGAGCGGCATGCAGGAAGTCCACAGGAAACCGGCAATGTGCCGATGTTGTACAGCTCGCGTCAGCATGTTGCATGATCGGCACCATACCAGCCTTCAGACCTTATCGCGTAGCACTTCAAGGCTCTTTTTCGTCCAGCGCCGAAATTTAGTAGTCGGCCAGTTGGGTCGTAAGACTAATGGCAAAGAACGTGTCGTGCCGTTGCTGTCGGAATAATACTCGTATTATTAATTTTGCTACTGACATCTCTGTCCTCTCCTCGGCTTGCTTAACATTTTAACCCCTTTGATACCCTCATTATTACACACCTCGTCCACTACCACACCATCCGCATACCTTACCCATCAAAACTAAGTCTTCGTCCACCAAATCCGCCCACGCAAACACCAGCGAGCCATTATACACCGCCACAGACGGAATCCTCGAGGTCGCCATGTAGTTCGGCAAGCCCTCCTCCACATGATCCCCAAAGCCATAATGCTCCCCATCTCTCGTCGACGTGTAATGCATCTGCCCTGCGGGTGTATCCCACACGACATCTGCGCCCCAAACACGGCCACCGACGGTCCCGTCCTGGTAAGAATGCCCTGCGGCAACACCATCTGCGCAGCCCAGCTGTTCCCATCCGCCGTCGACGTGTACCAAATGGTCTGATCGTTGCCCATGCCCTTCCAGAAGGCGTACAGCTTCCCCTTGTACGCCGCGATGGACGGGCCGACATTCGACCAGGTCGACGGGATCTGCTTCTGCGCGGCCCAATTGGTGCCGTCGAAGCTGCTATACCAGTGGGTCTCGTCGGAACCCATACCCTTCCACGCAGCATAGAGTTTGCCGTTGAAGGCGGCGAGCGACGGGCCGACGCTGGACCAGGTCGAGGGGATCGTCTTCTGCGGGGCCCAGGTGTTGCCGTCGTAGCTGGTGTACCAGAGGGTTTCAGCGTTATTCATGCCCTTCTAGGCGGCGTAGAGCTTGCCGTTGTAGACGGCGACCTTAGGGATGGTAGAGGTGGCGATGGAGGGGATGTTGAATTGGGGTGTCCAGTAGGAGCCGTCGAAAGCGCTGTGCCAGATGCCTTGGTCGCCGTTGGAGCCCTTCCAGACCATGTGTAGCTTCCCATTGAACGCGGTAATGGACGGGCCTATATCGGTGAACACGGGCGCGGGGACCGTCCACTGCAGCTTGATCCAGGAGAGGCTCATGATGTTGTTTGTGAGTGTTTAATGCTAGTACTGCCGGTGAATAATTGATTAGCTTGTCGAGTTAAGTCACGGTGTTGGTGAGGGGACGGTTGTCAAATTTATAGGTATTCACGAACCTAACGTGGACGAGACCGGCACATGGAGCTGGACCTCGCGTCTTCTAACTATTGTTTCGTAAATCAGGTTTGCAATGGTGGTCTCTTTTTCAGATGTTGCAAGCGCCCAGCCAATGGCAGTCGGTGGTTCAAACTCCTGTGCAGCTCAGCTCCCAGTGCATCGATAAGTGGACGTTTTGATCAGACGATTATACGATGACAGGTCTCTGCCCACGTCACACAATTTTGTGGCGTCGCCATAGGACTAAACTTGGTCAAATAACAACCTTTGATTCAGGGCCGGTCAGACAACTATTGCGGAACTTCACCCTGACCATCAGGGAATGTCCGAAAGAAGGCTGAAGTCCGGGTTACGTGGCGCCGAAAGCTGCAGAGACGGGCAACTGGGAATGATTGTCAGTTCACTCGTTTTCAAGTGTCAGGTGTCAGAGACTCAAAAAATCCCTCTTACTGATGTGCTTCGGCATGAAGTTGGCGAAACTCAAAGTTTTCAACTGCTAGAGCGATGGCCAAGACAGTGGAATTACTGTCTCGCTATACCCCCTTCAGGCTCTATTATCGGACCTGCCCGGTAAACTCGACCTGCGCCTCGGGAAGCTCCGCCAACGGTATCGGACCAGCCGGCAGCTCCCGTGCGGCTGGGTATAAGCCTGTTGCCAACTCCGCCGGTGCAGACTCAACATACACATTTGCTTGCGTCTTCACGTCTCCCAGCGTCCCCATCCCTCCCCTTGCTATCCACGCCCTCCACCTACGTGACCTCAATACCACCCAAATCACAACCAAAACCAACACTCCCACCGCCGCAAACCCCCCAATCGACACCCCTACAATCGACCCTGTCGAAAGACCTCCCTTTCCCGGACCCTTTTCCTCCCCCCCCTTCTCCCTCCATCCGATCCCCGCCACCTACAACCTCAACCCTCCACCACTGCCCAGTCTTCCCTTGCCCATCCTCCCCTGTGCTTCCTCCCGCCGCAAGATGCACCCCCAGCGTGTCAGAATACACATCCAAACACCTCTCCACCCCGGTAAAGTTATTACTCAGCCGATAATAATGCCCATCTGTTCCCTCCTCCTCCGTCGGCCACAAATCAAATCGCCAGTACTGCCCGCTGAAGTGTCCCGTGTCGGCGAGCCGGAGCGGTGCACTACCCGATGCGCCGGCTGTGTTGATCACGTCGAGGGAGAGGGATGGTCCGTGGGAGCGGGTGTGCAGTCGGTAGAAGGGGGGAGTGTCGGTTGGGGTTAGGAACCATTATGCGTTTTCGGGTGGGAGGGTGTTGTTGAAGGTGAGTATTTGCGGGGAGGTGTTGTCCGTCAGGGAGATGGAGAGGAGCTTAGTGCGGCCGGTGTAGGCGTTGGTGAGGGTGTAGGTGGTGGTGGTGTCGAGGGTTGCCATGGTGAGTTGATGGAGTTGGAGTTGGGTTGTCGCATGTTGGTGAATTGTCGAGGATTGAAGGATTGAGCGAGTTGAGCCGAGTTCCAACTGTTGATTGTGGGTGAAATCAACGGAACAGAGGGCACGACAGGCGGTGAAGAAGAATTTGAGTCACTGATGGATGGTGGCTCGGCAGAGTCCCCACATCTTCAGCTCAAATCAGTAGAGCTGAAAATATCATTTGGGTTAGCGTGCTGATGATAATCTTCGTCACTGAGCAACCGCCCTCACCGACTGGCCGTCATCGCCAAGGCATCTTCAGCTGAGGCCTCGCGTTTTGGACAGCATTTCGAAATGCAAATCTGAGTCAACAAAATCGCACAAGTTGCGTCACTCTGCTACTCAATGTCCAATTTTTTTTTCTTTTTCAGTTCAGGGTTGACAGATGGCCCAAAGTCCTACAACCCCACCAGACTCCGAGAAATGGAAATCGAGCTGAGGCTTCTTCACTGACTTCTATCCCAAATTCATATCCACGGGCGCTCCTAGGTGCCTACCGAAGTCAAGTAATTGAACTCCGCCCTCACAGAGCCCAACTATTCCACCACAACTCGAGTCCCCCTACTATCCGCCTTCGGGACCGGAATCACCCAGTCAAGTGCAAGCACCACGTCCGATTCGTCCGTGTCATAGATCCGAAATCTTGGCCCGTCGGGGCGGAAGATCACAGCAAGAGCGAGGTTCATCTCTGCGTACACAAGACTGTTCAATGTCAGCTTAATCATCTTCGCAGGAACATGAAAACTCACTTGAGTCCTAGACAGTTCCTAGAACCCTTGGAGAACGGGACAAAATTTCGGTTCATCAACGGGTTGTAATCACCCAGCCATTGGTCTGGGATGAACTTGAACGGCCCAGGAAAAACCTCGGGATCCGTGTGCATCATGTACGCCGACATGCCGACCGGTGTCTAAAAGCGTCAGCTTATTCCCCATCATATCCCTCATAACATCCAGAAACCAAGATTCACCAGAATAGTCCACCCTTTATACCTCAGCTCCACATCCAGCGATGTTTTCGGCAGGCGGCGCAAGATGCCAAAGCTCAACCTAAGCCCCTCCTTAATACAAGCAGCAACATACGGAAGCTTCTCCACCTCAGACCACTTCGGCATCTCCTTCGGATATCCCTTCGTAACCTCAGCCAGTTCTTTGTGAAGACGGGCTTCGATGTGCTGGTTGGCAATGGCGTGGTATGTCACCAGGTTCAAGGCGCGTGTGGTGGTTGCTGTTCCGGCGCCCAAGATGAGCATCAGCTCTCTGCCAAGACTCTCAGTGGACTTTTCGGACCCGGGGAGGTCGCTGGAGAGGATGTAGCGGACGAGAGAGCTTTTCTTGTTGAGCTGTACGGCCTCGGCAGAGAGTGGGGTGTTCTTGGCGTCTTCGATGTGCCGGCGGGCAAGCTAGGAGCAGAATGTCAATGGTTGTGTCTGGACGGTGGTGGAGGGAGGGCGTACCTCGATGTACTCCCTAAACGCGAGACCGCCATTGTAGAACCGAAGGAAACCGATGGGGATCAGTTTGAGAGCTCTGATAATGTGTTAGCCAAAAGGAAAGCGTCAGGGGGGAGTTCTTGGCACGTACTCAACCACCCATGGGATGTGCAAGAATAGGGGTGCCTGAGAGATGCACGTGAAAATGAGGTTGTACCAGTGCGATGAGAAGTCGGGCCCATTGACTAAACTGATGGACTCTTCGGAGCAGATCTGCCCGATGATGTCGCCCGTGATGGAAGCGTAGGCATACTCGAGGTTCATCACCTGTCCGGTGCCCTTGAGAGCCGAGAGACGTTTTTTCACCGCCTTGATTTCATCGGCAATCATTCCTTCAATGCGCTGAATGCTCTGTTGGGACAAGAATACATCCAGGGGCTTTCTCCGGTTACGGTGGAGATCGTGGCTTTCGGTTGCATTGTGTGATTCCATCAAGTGTTACCTTATCCAAATAGCATCAAGACAGCAGTTAGGCATACCCATAACCCCCAATCCGTATCGCTGTCGCGGAAAAATGCCCGCCCAGAGCCCAGAGCCCGACACATACAAAGTCGAGTAGAAGTCAGGGTCGCTGACATGAAGCTCCCACGGGTTGATCCGTATTATCGGTCCTATCTCCAGTGTAAGAACTTCTTTCAGACCGTTGAAATGGCAGCAACTTATTTACGATCCCAAAACAGAAGGAATGGAAAAGACAAAGCACAAAGGCTATACACATTTGTAGGCAGCCTTATCTCCTCATCAACCTAGTATCATTGACTCTTTATCGTGTCTAGTAGCTATGTTTAGGGCATGGAAGCCTGCTCCAACTCTATCATGACGTTGTCTAACTATCCCGCAGCCCACTCAAGCGCCTGGTTGTGGATTCTGTTTCAGATGGAGGCGCCCTGAAGGAGGATGTCGAAAACGGTATCTCCCTTCTCCTTCAGGGTCCTCAACCAAGTCCGCATAGAGTCGGACCCGATCGCCTCAAGAGGCGCCAAAAGACAGGTGTAGATCATCGCCTCAATCTCCTCCGACACTTCTAGCATTCGTTGACGAACACGGGAACTGTTAGGGAAGATCAAGGTTCCACACTTAGATTCCTTGCGCATTCTCATGTCCCCCTCCCCAGTGAGAACATCGTGGAAGAAATGGACTTTCTCACCGAGGGCGGCATTGATGTCTGGCAAGGTAGCTGCCGACGCTATTCAGCGCAAATTCTAAAGAGGAGTACAGAGTGAGGCTCAGAAAGTACTTTGGATTGACAAATTCACTATAGAGTGTCGCGATGTCTTTACGTCAAAGCCTGGGATCAGCGACAAAGCCTGGAACCAGATTTCGCTGAACCGGCGGCAGCTCCGTAAGTGGTGAAGCGAACTACGATGAAGCTGTGGTTGCCAAATAGCGAGCTTTCTTAGCTGAATACAAGGGCCGAGACGAGGGTCGGGATAAGAGCAAGGCGGTCGACCAAGACAAGGGCAAAGGAGTCGGGAGGCCTGAGGCTAAGTAACACACCTAGCAGCTCAGGCACCGATGACGATGGCAGACCTGGGGATAGTGGTGGCGGTAGCAACGCCTGGAAGGCAGGGCCCCGCCTAAAGACACTATCT
>Ga0247760_1000212_pt1 | contig 65650 bp, 50 predicted proteins | sample UWRJL171409R4_FD_179936 | JGI IMG/M metagenome (GOLD analysis project Ga0247760, IMG submission 179936) | Plant litter microbial communities from Arlington Agricultural Research Station in Wisconsin, United States - UWRJ-L171-409R-4 | ecosystem: Environmental > Terrestrial > Plant litter >... | reverse complement strand
GCGCTCGCAATGAGCAAAGGAGATTGGCCGCCGCACACAAAAACCCGAGTCTTCGCAACTTCCCCCTCCTTCACGGCATGCTCCGCTCGAGCGGCGAGACCGTCGAGGGCCCACGCCCCTCCGATTGGTTCGATGTCTTCGTCGACGAACACGACAGCTTGGTGCTCGTGCTCATGGATGTGCGCAGCAGCGCCGAGTCACCCCCGGCGTTCCTCGCGGGTTTGATGCAGACCACCAAGGCGGCACTCCAAAAGAAGCAGCCGCTACACACGGTGGTGGGCGAGCTCGAGATGCAGCTCGCGGTGCACCCCGGCGTCGAAGCGGGTCTGGTGATCTTGCGCATCAGTCAGCGGGACGCCAAGGTGGAGCTCTTGAATGCCGGGATGCCGGCGGTCGTCAACACCAGCCCGGGCGGGCGACTCGACTTCTACGGCGCCCAGTCGAGTGCCGTCGGTCGACGAATCGGCGAGGTTCACCCCTACGAGCTGATCCCGCTACGCTGGGGCGGCACTTGGCTCACGGTCTCGGACGGCATGCTGAACGGCGCGTTGGACGAAGAGAGCGTGATCACGCTGTGCGGCAGGCTGGATTTGGCCAATCGCGGACTAACACTCGCGCAATCGAGCGCAGAAGCTCTGTACGACGCTTTTCAAGACGCGCTGAGCGCGCCGCGCTTTCTTCGTGACGACGCCACTGGCGTGCTGATCGCGGCCGATCCCGCGGCCCGCTTCCAGTCTGGGATCGTCTGAGGCGATTTTGTGCGCTGCTAGATCCGGCGCGGGCAAGCGAGTAGAATTCTGGATCGATGAAGATTCAAACCGCGACCATCGAGCGCTTGCGTGATGCACTGCTGCAGAGCGGGCGACGGCCAAGCATGGTCGCCTCTTCGGCCTACGAAACGCTGACGCGGGAAGGCTTGCTCACACCCGAAGAGGTTGGCTCGATCAACCGCGTCGGTCCATTGGCCGAGACGATGTTCCTGATGATGGCCGCCGACGGCACGCTGGCGGAGGTCGAGCGAGACGCGGTGCGCGGCGCGATCCGTGGCTTGACCGACAATTTGCTGCGCTCCGGCACCATCAACGTCATGCTCGAGGGCTACGGAGCCCGCCTAGCTGAGAGCGGCCGTGACGCCCGACTGCACGAGATCGCCGAAGAGCTCGCGCTCGATCCCATCGAGGCCGAAGCCGCGTTCGCGCTGGCCGCCGCCGTCGCGCTCGCCGACGACGACGTGAGCGATGAAGAAAACACGTTCATCAACCAGCTCGCCGAGTGGTTCGGGATCAGCGACGAGCGAGCGGCGGAGATCTTGGATCAGCTCGAGGACGATCGGGAAGCGCAGTAGTTTCCCCGGCGAAATCGACAAAGTGATCGACTTCGATCCGGACCCTGACTACCAATGCCGGTGTGAAAATCGCCGTCGTTGGTTCGGGTTACGTAGGCTTGGTGGCAGGTGCCTGTTTCGCGGATTCTGGCACCAACGTCATGTGTATCGACGTGAACGAGGCCAAGCTCGCCAAGCTGCGAGCGGGCGAAGTTCCGTTCTTCGAGCCGCGCTTGGCGGATCTGCTCAAGCGCAACTGGCCTCACCGCCTGGACTTCACCTCCAGCTTGGTCGATGGCATCCGCGGTCGTGAGGTGGTGTTCGTGGCCGTCGGCACGCCTCCGCAAGAGGATGGCTCTGCCGACCTCTCGTACGTGCTCGGCGTGGCGGAACAAGTCGCCAAAGCCGCGGAGCACGAGATCGCGCTAGTGCTGAAGAGCACCGTCCCGGTCGGCACCAACGACCAAGTGCGCGCGGTAGTGGAGCGCTTCGCCAAGCACAAGATCAGCGTGGTCAGTAACCCGGAGTTCTTGAAAGAGGGCGACGCGGTGAACGACTTCTTCAAGCCCGATCGGATCGTGATCGGCACGGACGACAACCACGCGTTCGAGCTCTTGGAGCGCTTGTACTCACCGTACAACCGTCAGCGCAGCCGCATTCAGCGCATGAGCCCGAAGAGCGCCGAGATCGTCAAGTATGCGTCCAACGCCATGCTCGCCACGAAGATCAGCTTCATGAACGAGATCGCGCACCTGTGCGACGTAGCGGGCGGCGATGTCGAGCACGTTCGCCTGGCGGTCGGCTCGGACGAGCGCATCGGCATGCAGTTCCTGTATCCCGGCCTCGGCTTCGGCGGCAGCTGCTTCCCCAAGGATCTGCGCGCGCTGGTGCGTACCGGCGCTGATTACGGCCTGAACATGGAAGTCTCGAGCGCGGCCGTGCGCGCCAACGAGCAGCCCGCCAAGACCCTGATCGCGCACATGGAGCGGGACCTCGGCGGCCTGGGCGACAAAGTGATCGCCGTTTGGGGCTTGGCCTTCAAGCCGAAGACGGACGACGTTCGCGAGGCCCCCGGCATCAAGATGATCGCCGAGCTGGTCGCGCGTGGCGCCCGCGTCCAGACCACCGACCCGCAAGCTCGCGAGACCGCGCGCGAGAGCATGACGCAGATGGGCCTGATGGACCGCGTCGAGATCTTGGACAACGAGTACGAGACGTGTCGCGGCGCGGACGCTTTGCTCTTGGCCACTGAGTGGAACGAGTACCGCAACCCGGAGTTCCCGCGCGTGCGCGAGCTGATGCGCGGCCGGCACGTGTTCGACGGCCGCAACATGTGCGTACCGAGCGCCGTCGTCGCGGCGGGCCTCGCCTACCGCGGCATGGGTCGGCCCACGCAGGGCTACTGAGTCAGCCCAGACGTTGAATGCGCGCGGCTACGTCGTCTTCGAAGCGACGTAGCAACGCGCTGACGTAGGCGCCCGGATCGCCTTCGTGCATCAAGGGCGTGAGCTCCATGCCCCAGCTCAGCGCCGAGTGCTGGTCAGTGCCGTGACTTTCGGAGTACGTCGCGTGCGCGCGGCGGCGGCCAGCGGTCGCCAGATCGTAGCGCTTGCCGCCGGCGATCTGGGAATCGAACACGCCGAGCAGCGCGCTTTGCAAGTGCTCGCGGCGATCGAGCGGCAGCGGCACTTTGTCCGCGTCACACAGCCAATCCAGATCGCGCCAAACCTCACCGCCGATCAAGCGCCGAGGCCGCGCGCTGGGTTCGAGCGCGCGGCAGGCGGCGATCACGCGCAGCGCGACGGCCACGTGCGTGTCGTGCTTGTCGGCCAAGTTGTGGGTGTAAACCACCTCGGGCGCCGTCACGCGCAGGATCTCCGTTAGCTCCGCGACGAGCTTTGGGCGGGTCTCATTTTTGACGGCAGAGCTCGGATGATCGAGCAGAAATTGTGCGCCGTACTCGCCGATGTAGGCGGCCTTCTTCTGCTCGGCGCGGCGCACGGCCTTCATTTGCTCGTCCGTGTACGCCTGGTATTCGAAATCGCGCGCGCTGCCTGCGCCGTCCGTGACCACGACGCCCGTAAACCAGCGCTCGGCGCTGGCGAAGCACTCCAAGATCCCGTGCGCTGCCATGATCTCCAGATCATCGTGGTGCGCGCCGATCCCGAGGTGCGTCGTGCGCGGCAAGGCAACGCCGAGCGGCTGCTGGTCGGGAACGAAGATCTGCGCGCTTTCTTGGCTGAGCTTCATCTTGGCCTCAACCTCGATTCAAGCGCGGCAAACTCGCGGCAGCAATCGATTGTCCCACGCGCCGCGTCGCTTCGTCGGGTAAATGCACGGCGAGTGACTGGGCCAGCTCCGGCGCTTCCAACGCCAGCACCGCGCGCGCCTGGTTCAAGAGCAGACTGCCGCCCTCGCCAGAGGTCACGCGGCCGAGCAAGAGCACGTGTTTTACCGCGTAAAAATCCAGATAATGGAGCAAGCCATAGCCGAGATAGACGCCCATGGTCTCGAAAATTTGGCGCGCGCGGGGGTCGCCGACGGCTAGGCGCTCTTGCACGAATTTCAGCTTCGAGCCGGGCGATCCCGGCGGCAACTCGAGCCCCGCGCGCGTTGCCAAGCGAATCACTGCATCTTGTGACAAGTAGCTGACGCTGGTGCCGAGGTCGCCGGACCACTCATCGTCCCGCGCGGCGTCCGCGCCGTAGTCGATCGGAGCGAAGGCGAGTTCGTTCAGCCAACCCGTGACCAAGCCTTGCGCGTTCACATAGCCAGCCGCAACGCTCGTGCCCAGGGCGATGCCGAGCACCGAATGATCCGCGAGCTCGAGCGCGCCCGCGAGCGCCGTGACGTCTCCATCATTGGCGACCTCGAGCGGTACGTTGCCCCATTTCTTGGCGATATCGAGATAGATCTCCTTGATTTTAGCGGCAAACGCCGCCTCCGGCACTCGGCGAAAGAGCGAAGCGACCATCGTGCGGTTGTTCAAATAGATGCCGGCAGAGCTCACGCCGATCGCGTCGATGCGCGGTAAGTGCGCGGCCGCGCGCCGGATCGAGTCATCAATGCCGTCGAAGTGATACTGCGGGTCCTCGTGCAGCTTGGGCTCCCAGACCACCTCGCACGAGAAGACTTCTTTGCCGTCGATCAGCGCGGCTACTTTGCGATCGCTGCCGCCAGCATCGAAGCCGATGCGACAGCCGTCCAAGTGACCGCCGATCGCCGCGCCTTGCTCACGCTCCTCGGGCAAATCCACAAACGACACCGCTTGCACGACGAAGCGCGGCTGCTCGTAGATCTTGGCGAAGAACTCGGCGTCGAACGCGCGCGCGCCGCCCGGCGCGTATTGCTCGGCCAAATGCTGGGCGATCACCGCCGAACCCGCGACGCTGACCTTGAAGGCCCCCTTCTGCCAAAGCAAAAACTTGAGCAGCCGCTCGACGTAACGCAGATTCGAGCCTGCCTCGGGGTGCCCCTCCGGCAAGAGCAGCGCTTCGAAGCTCGAAACGTTGCCCGCGCCACGCTCCAAAGCCAGCGCCACGCGCGCGCCGCCCGCCTTCACCGCTGCCGCTCGGAACGCGCGGTTGCCGAGCACGGCCGGGCGAAACTCCGGGTGCAACGGCGGGAGCACGTTGGGCATTTGCTCTAGCAAGCTCTCGGCCATGCGCGGCGCCGAGCCTACGTCGCCCCGATCGGCGGCGAAAGGGAGCTACGTGCGGCCGAGCTTGGCAGCCTCGCGCGCCATTTCATCACCTGTCTGCAAAACCCGCAGAGCGGCAATGAAGCGGAGCGTGAAGAAATGGCCAGATCGGGGACAGGTGGCTGAGTCGGTGCGGCCCCCGAGCGCGCCTCAGCGCGCCGGGCTCAAGATCAACGCGCCCAGCGGCGGGATGCGCAGGCGAATCGAGTAGGGGCGATTGTGGAGGGGGGTGGGGTCGGCTTCGACCACGGTCGTGGTTTGGAATTCGCTGCCGCCGAAGCGCAGATCGTCGCTCGATAGGCGTTCGACGTAACGGCCGGCGACTGGCACGCCGATGCGGTACTCGTCTCGCGGTACGGGCGTGAAGTTGAGCACCACGATCACGAAGTCTGCGCCGTCACGGCGCAGGTAGCTGAGGATGGTGTTGTCTTTGTCGTTACACTCGATCCACTCGAAGCTCTCGGGGCCGGGATCGCCGCGCCAGAGCGCGTTCGATTCTTTGTACAGCTTGCCGAGCTCGGCGATGTACTCCTGCAGGCCCTTGCGCTGCGGGTGCTCGGCGATGTGCCAATCGAGGCTGGTCTCGACGTTCCACTCGTTGTGCTGAGCGAACTCGGTGCCCATGAACATCAGCTGTTTGCCGGGGCGAGTGAACTGGTAGGCCAAGAGCAGGCGCACGTTGGCCAGCTTTTGCCAGAAATCACCGGGCATTTTCTCGATCAACGAGCCTTTGCCGTGCACCACTTCATCGTGGGAAATCGAGTTGATGAAGCGCTCGGTGTACTCGTACAGCATCGAGAAGGTGAGCTGATCGAGGTGGTATTTGCGGTGGATGGGCTCCTTGGTGAAGAAGCCGAGCGTGTCGTGCATCCAGCCCATGTTCCACTTGAAGTCGAAGCCCAGGCCGCCCTCGGACGGCGGCTTCGAAACCCCACCCCAGGCGGTGGACTCTTCAGCCACCGTGAACGCGCCCGGGCACTCTTCGTGGATCACCGCGTTGACGCTGCGCAAGAACTCGATCGCCTCGATGTTCTCGCGGCCGCCGTACGGGTTCGGCAGCCATTCACCCTCTTTGCGGCTGTAATCCAGGTACAACATGGACGCCACGGCATCCACGCGCAGGCCGTCGACGTGAAACTCTTGCAGCCAGTACAGCGCATTGGCGGTGAGGAAATTCCTCACTTCACTGCGGCCGAAGTTGAAAATCAGCGTGCCCCAGTCCGGGTGCTCGCCGCGGCGCGCGTCTTCGTGCTCGTACAGGGCGGTGCCGTCGAAGCGGCGCAGCGAAAAATCGTCCTTGGGGAAATGCGCGGGCACCCAGTCGATCAAAACGCCGATGCCTTGCTGGTGGCAATAGTCGACGAACCAACGAAAATCATCGGGCGAACCGTAGCGAGAGGTGGGCGCGAAGTAGCCCGTCACTTGGTAGCCCCACGAGGGGTAGAACGCGTGCTCGGCGACCGGCATCAACTCCAGGTGGGTGAAGCCGAGGCGCTTGGCGTGCTCGCACAAGCGCACCGCGAGCTCCCGATACGAGAGCCAGCGGTTGCCCTCTTCGGGAACGCGCGCCCAGGAGCCGGGATGCACTTCGTAGATGTTGAGCGGCTCGCGCGCGATGTCGCTCTTGGCGCGGTTCTTGAGCCAGGCATCGTCGTGCCAGGTGTAGTTCGAGCGAGCCACGCGCGAGGCCGTGAGCGGCGGCGCTTCCATCTCGTTCGCCCAAGGATCGGTCTTGATTCGCAGCAAGCCTTCCTTGGTTTTGAGTTCGTATTTGTACAGCGTGCCGACGCCGATGCCCGGCACGAACAGCTCCCAAACGCCGGTCGGACCGAGCGAACGCATCGGCAAAAGCCGACCATCCCAGTTGTTGAACTCACCGACCACGCTGACGCGCGTGGCGTTCGGCGCCCAGACTGCGAACGCGGTACCGGCCACGCCGTCTTGCACTTTCAGGTGCGAGCCGAGCACGGTCCACAGTTTGCGGTGCGTCCCCTCACCGATGAGGTGCAGGTCGAGCTCACCCAGGCTGGGCAAGAAGCGATACGGATCTTCCCGCTCCCAGGTCGAGCCGTTGCCGAAGCCAAAACGGAGCCGATAGCCGAGCGGCGTGCGGACCTCCGCCAGGAACACCGCGAACACGCCGCCACCAAGCGCCAACATCGGGCGAGCTTCCACGCCTAGCAGCAGGGTGCAGGCGATGGCGTCGGGATGGAAGGCGCGCACCACGACCCCGCTCTGCTCCGCGAACACGGCGGGGTGAGCACCGAGCACGGCGTGTGGGTTGTGCGACATGTCATCGCGCAGGGCCCTGAGCAACGCCGGATCCCCCATCAAGGCAGCGGCCGAAGGATCGGAGGCAGAAGGCGGCAGGGAGGGGAAGTTCATCAGGCTACCACGTAGCAAAGCAGCACCAACGAGTGGGGCGCAACATTGATACCACCACCCTTCGGAACGCGGTGGGTTTGTTGGGCGGTGTTGATGACTTCTTGCCAGTGGCCGCTGACCGAAGCCTGTCCTGGCACCGGCGGCATCGTGAACTGGCGCGCGCGATTGCTGGCGTTCAAGAGTAGAAGCAGCGTCTGACCGCGATTGGGGCGTCCGCGCTCGTCGACATCGTCCGAGGCGTCTCCGGGGATCAACATGCCGAGCAAGTGATTGCGCCCGTTACCCCAATCGTCGATAGACATTTCTGTCCCGTCTGAGCGGAGCCAAGTGACATCCTTGAAACCCTTGTCGCTCACTGGATCGCCGGCAAAGAAACGGTGGCGCCGGAAGACCGGGTTCGACTTGGTGATGCGCAGAACTTCACGGGTGAAATTCAGCAGGTCGAGCGCGCGCTCATCCAAGTCCCAGTTGATCCAGGTCAGGTGGTTGTCTTGGCAGTAGGCGTTGTTGTTGCCGTTTTGCGTGCGACCGAACTCGTCGCCGTGCGAGATCATCGGCACGCCCTGAGAGAACGCCAGCGTCGCCAGCATGTTCTTCTTCATGCGATCGCGCAGCCGGATGACTTGCTGCGCCTTGGTCTCGCCTTCGGTGCCCCAATTGCGGCTCCAATTGTCGTTGGCGCCATCGCGGTTGTCCTCGGCGTTGGCTTCGTTGTGCTTCTGCTCGTAACTCACCAAATCATGCAGTGAGTAGCCGTCGTGGCAGGTGACGAAGTTGATGCTCGCGTATGGGCCGCGATCGCTGCCCTGAAAGATGTCGCTCGAACCGGACAGGCGCGACGCGAGCTCCGGCACTTGGCCCTCATCACCCCGCCAAAACCGCCGAATGCAGTCACGGTAGCGGCCATTCCATTCCGCCCAGCCGGGCGGAAATGCGCCCAACCGGTAGCCACCCGGGCCGACGTCCCAGGGCTCGGCGATCAACTTCACGCGGCTCAGCGTGGGATCTTGCTGAACCATCGCCAAGAAGCGTGAGAAGCCGTCGAACTCGAACGGGTCGCGCGCCAGCGTCGGCGCGAGATCGAAGCGGAAGCCGTCGACGTGCATTTCGTCGACCCAGTAGCGCAGGCTGTCCAAGATCAGCTGCAGCGAGCGCGGGTGCAGCACGTTGATGCTGTTGCCGCAGCCCGTGAAATCGATGTGGTGGCGCGCCTCATGCGGGTTCAAGCGGTAGTACGCCGGGTTGTCGAAGCCGCGAAACGAGACCGTTGGTCCGAGCTGATTGCCCTCACCCGTGTGGTTGTAGACCACGTCGAGGATGACCTCGATGCCGGCGCGGTGAAACGCCTTCACCATGGTCTTGAACTCGAGCACTTGCTCGCCCATGAACCCGGTCGCAAACGCCGGATCGGGCGCGAAAAAGCCGATCGTGTTGTAGCCCCAATAGTTGGACAGGCCGAGCTCCGAAAGCCGGCGCTCGCTCATCGCTTGATGAATCGGCAAGAGCTCGACCGCGGTCACGCCCAGCGATCGCAAATGATCCAGGATCGGATCGGAGACCATGCCGAGGTAAGTGCCGCGCAAGTTGCCTGGAATGTCCGGGTGCAGCTTGGTCATGCCGCGCACGTGGCACTCGTAGATCAGCGTGCGGCTCCAGGGGATGTTCGGCGGCCGATCATCGCCCCACGAGAACGCGGTCTCGATCACCAAGCTCTTCGGTACGACGGCCGCGCTGTCGCGTTCATCGAAGCTCAGATCGACGCTGGGATCACCGATCGTGTAGCCGAAGCATTCGTCGGGCGCGTTCACCTTGCCGGCGATGGCCTTCGCGTACGGATCGATGAGCAGCTTGTTGGCGTTGAAGCGGCGGCCTTGCTCGGGCGCGTAGGCGCCGTGCACGCGGTACCCGTACAGTTGACCTGGCCGCGCGTCGGGCAAATAAACGTGCCAAATGCGGTTCGTGCGCTGGGTCAGCGGGATGCGGATCGACTCTCGGCTGGCGCCCGCCGAATCGAACAAGCACAGCTCCACGCCCGTGCCCTCTCCGGAGAAGACGGCGAAGTTGACGCCTTCGCCGTCCCACGTGGCGCCCAATGGGTGGGGAGAGCCTGGCCTTGTACGCATGGTTTTCGGGTGCTCCGTCAGACGAGTCTAGAAACTTTGAACACGTGTCCGACGCGCTCGACCGGATCGAGGCGCACGTAGTTGCGCGCGCCGCGCCAGGTGTAACGCGCCCCAGTCAGCAAATCGGACATCTCGTAGGATTCGTCCGGAGCGATGCCGAGCTCGGCGATCGGGACCTCGATCGTCGTCTCGTGCATCGCGTGCGGGTCGAGATTGACGACCACGATCAGATCGTTATGCGGCGCCGATTTCTTGTAAGCCAAGATCGCGTCGTAGTCCGTCTTCAGAAAGCTCAAATTCGTCAGCTCGTGTAGGGCCGGCTGTTCGCGGCGGATGCGATTGAGCTTGGAGATATCCTGTTTGATGTTTCCGGGAGCGTTCCAATCACGCACTCGGATCTCGTATTTTTCCGAGTCCAGGTACTCTTCGCTGCCGTGGTGAACGGCCAGGTTTTCGCACAGCTCGTACCCGCTATAGATGCCGTACGTGGGCGAGAGGGTGGCAGCCAAGAGCAGCCGCAGCCGAAACGCCGGCCGTCCGCCCGTTTGCAGGAACTCATGCAGAATGTCCGGCGTATTCGCGAAGAAATTGGGCCGGTAGTAGTCGGCCATCTCGGTGCGGGTCAGCTCGTTCATGTAGTCTTTGAGCTCCCAAGCCGTATTTTTCCAGGTGAAGTAGGTATAGCTCTGGGTAAAGCCGAGCTTGCCCAGGCTCTTCATGCGCTTCGGCCGGGTGAACGATTCGGAGAGGAAAATGGCCTCCGGATGCACGGCCTGCACGTCGCGGATCAGCCATTCCCAAAACGAGAGCGGCTTGGTGTGCGGGTTGTCGACGCGGAAGATCTTCACGCCACGCGCGATCCAGAAGAGCACCGCGTCGCGACACGCGTTCCATAGCCCCTGGCGATCCTTGCACCAGAAGTTGATGGGATAGATGTCCTCGTACTTCTTGGGCGGATTTTCGGCGTAGCGGATGCTGCCGTCCGGACGCACGAAGAACCACTCGGGGTGTTCCTTCACCCATGGGTGATCGGGCGAGCACTGCAGCGCGAAATCGAGCGCTATCTCCAAGCCGAAGTCGCGCGCAGAGGCGACCAACACTTCGAAATCGGCCAGCGTGCCGAGCTCGGGATGTACGGCGGTGTGGCCGCCCTCCTTGGCGCCGATCGCCCAGGGGCTGCCCAGGTCGCCGGGGACGCAGGTGGGGTTGTTGTTGCGGCCTTTGCGGTGCGTGACGCCGATCGGGTGGATCGGCGGCAGGTAGATGACATCGAAGCCTAGCGCGGCGATCTCGGGCAGGCGGCGAGTGGTGTCGGCGAACGTGCCGTGTTTGTTCGGGTCCTTGCCCTGGGAGCGCGGAAACAGCTCGTACCAGGCCGAAAATACCGCCTCTGCGCGGTCGACGTACACCTCCAGCGGGCGCTCCAAGCGCGAGGCTTCGTCCGCGAACAGCGGCGCTCGCACCAGCTCGGCCACGTCCTCCGCGAAGGCGACCTTGAGCCGTTCGTCCAGCGCCAGCGTCGGGGTCGCGAGGCGCTTGGCGGCGTCACCGATCAAGACCTTGGCCGCCCCGGTGAGCTTTTCGGTCATGCGCGCGAGGATGCTCGCGCCTTCCAAGAGCTCGGGCCGCACATCCTGTCCGGCGTTCAAGCGCTTGCCGAGATCCGAGCGCCAGGTGCCGAAGCGATCGGGCCACGCTTCGACGTCGTACTGCCAGAGGCCGATCTGATCCGCCTTGAACGAACCGTGCCAGCGATCGGGGTCGAAGCGGTACGTGAACGGGGCGACGCGCGATGAGGCTTCACCCGGCCTTCGGTAGAGCAAGCGGGCAGCGATCAGATCGTGCCCGTCTTTGAAAATATCGGCGCTCACTTCGATCACGTTGCCGATGACTCGCTTGATTGGGTATCGTCCCCCGTCGAGCTTGGGAGTGACGTTTTCGATGACGAGTTGGGGCGCGCTGGCGATGGTAAGGGGCATCTTGCGGGGTGGGGTTTTAGCTTAGTTTTGTGTCCTGCTGGAGGCTTTTAACCGGACAGGATCTGGCCCGCGCGGGCTTGCTTGCGGCGCTTCTGCAGCGCACTCTGAAGAATGCAGACTCGCGAGCAGCCGGCGCCGTTTCCACACACGCTCCTACTCGGCAATTTCTACGGCGGAAGCGCGCGGCCAAGCAACGGCGAGCGGTTCGAGCGGCGAAACCCCGCAGATCTACGCGATCTGGTCAGCCTCGCCCCACAGAGCTCGGCAGAAGAGGTGCGCGCGGCCTGCGTGGCGGCGCGTGACGCCGCGAAGGCTTGGGCGCAGACACCCGCGCCACAACGCGCCGAGGTGCTCGGGCGACTCGTCTTCTTGCTCACGCAAGATAAGGAGTCGCTGGCGCGTTTCGTCGCGCGCGAGGTCGGCAAGCCGCTGCGCGAAGCGCGCGGCAGCGTGCAAGAAGCGATCGACACCGCCGTGTTCTTCCAAAGCGAAGGCCGGCGCTTGTACGGGCAGACCGTGCCCAGTGAGCTCAGTGAGAAGGAGCTGTTCACGTACCGAAGGCCGCTCGGCGTGGTGGGCGTGATCACCGCCGGCAATTTTCCGCTCGCCGTGCCCTCGTGGAAGATCATCCCCGCGCTACTCTGTGGCAACGCAGTGGTCTGGAAGCCTTCGGACGACGCGCCAGGCACGGCGGCGCTGTTTTTCCGCGCCTGGCAACGCGCAGGCCTGCCGCCAGGCGTGCTCAGCCTGCTGCACGGCGGGGGCAAAGATCAGGCTGGGCAATTTTTGATCGAGCAAGTGGACGCCGGCACCATCAACAAGATCTCGTTCACTGGTTCGACCGCGGTCGGTCGTCAGATCGGCGAAGTGTGCGGGCGCAATTTGCAGCAGCCGTCACTGGAGCTCGGCGGCAAAAATCCGCTCGTGATCTTGGCGGACGCGGATTTGGACTTGGCGGTCGACGGCGCGCTTTGGGCGGCCTTCGGCACGGCCGGGCAGCGCTGCACCAGCGTGGGCAACATCATCGTCGATCGGCGCGCGTTGCCCGCGGTCAGGGACAAGCTGCTGCGCCGCGCGCGCAGCTTGCGCATCGGCGACCCTTCTCACCCCGACGTCGACTACGGACCGCTGATCAACGAGCGTTTCATGGCTGCATTCACCCGCCAACGCGAGACGGGCATCGAAGGCGGCGCGGAGCTCTTGCTCGACGGTCGCCGAATTTTACCGGGCGATGAACCCGAGGGCTTCACCGGCGACGCGACGCACGGCCTGTACGCCACGCCGCGCATCTTCGACAAGGTGACGATCGACATGCGCATCGCGCAAGAAGAGTGCTTCGGGCCGACCGTGAATTTGATCGAAGTCGACGGCATGGATCAAGCGATGGCGGTCGCCAACGGCACGCCCTACGGGCTGTCCAGCGCGATCTACACGCGCGACGCGCGGTCCATGCTGCGCTTCAAGGAAGAGATCAGCGCAGGCATGACCAGCATCAACAATTCGACCACCGGCGCGGAGGCGCACTTGCCCTTCGGTGGCAACGGCTGGTCCGGCAACGGCACCCGTGAAAGCGGCATTTGGGTGCTGGATGCGTACACGCGCTGGCAAGCCGTGAACGTGGATTTGTCGGGCAAATTGCAGAAAGCGCAGATCGACATCGCCGATAGCGCGCTGCCCCAGCGCGAAGATTTGGAGGCCATTTTGCCCGCGCGACGCTCAGGCTAATTGCCCGCGTCGCGCGCGTCATCGTCGTGCACGCGCCGAGGCTCATCGTCCGGGATCGCCCAGGCGGGCTTGACCCAGCCGGCATCCGGTGCCGCGCTCGACGGCGCAGCGGAGGCAGAAGGCGAAGCTTTGCCCACGGGCGCGATCGACGGCGCGGCCTCGTCCGAAGCCGCGCGCGCGACGGGGCTGGGCACGGCGCGGGCGCTCGCCACCGCCGGCGGCTCTTCGTGCACCGACGACGCTGCGTGCTCGGGCGCCTTCGTGTGCGTGCGCGGCGCGGCGGACTCGTGCGCGGGCGGCACCGGTTTGGGCAGCGGGCGCAAATGGGGGAGGTCATTGCGCTTCATGAACACCCAGCCAGCGGCCAGGCCGATCGCCAAGGCAACGCCCGCGACCGAGAACACGAGCCCCGCGCCGGAACGCCTGCGCGGCGGCTCGGACGCGGCATTGGCCAGCAGCTCGGCGATCACTTCGCTCTCGGCACGACGACTGATCGGCGCGCCGCCGCGCGAGGAAACCGGACCCCCGCGCGAGGAAATCGGGCCGTCGTGGGCGAGCAGCGTGGCTGCACCTGGATCCGCTCGCAGGCTGCCAGAGAGCCGTATTTGCGAGTTCGATTCGATCGCTGGCCCCGAAGCGCGCGGGTCGGAACCCGAAGCGCGCGGGTCGGAACCCGAAGCGCGCGGGTCGGAACCCGAGGCGCGCGGGTCGGAACCCGAGGCATCGAGCCGCGTGCGCGCTTGCGAGTGCGGAGAGAGATCGTTCGAGGCGGCGTCCGGCGAGGTCCATTGCAGATCCCGCGCCTCGCCTCCGAGCACCTCACGCAGGGCGTCGGTGAGCTCACGCGCGGACTGAAAGCGCGCCTCGGGATCGCGAGCCACCGCGCGCGCAAACCAGGCGTCGAAGCCTACCGGCACCGAGCCAAAATCGGACGGCACGGGGATGTCCCGAATGCAGATCTGGAGCACCAGATCGCCCAAACCATCGCTGTAAAACGGGCGTTTGCCGGTCACGCACTCGAAGGCGATCACGCCCAGCGACCACAAGTCCGAACGGTGATCGACGGTCTTGTTGCCCTGCGCTTGCTCGGGACTCATGTAGTACGGCGTACCGAGGATTGAACCGGTGCGAGTACGCGTGCCTTGTTCACCCAGCGCGTTGACCGAGACTTTGGCCACGCCGAAATCCAACACCTTGGCGATCTCTTCGTCTTCGTTGCGAATCAGGAACACGTTCTCGGGCTTCAGATCGCGGTGCACGATGTTCGCTTCGTGCGCGCGGGCCATGGCCCGACCAATGTGGGTGACGATGCGCGCCGTATCTGCCGAAGCGAGCCGACCGAGCCGGCGCAGGCGCTGCGCCAGATTCTCACCGTCGAGCAGCTCCATGACGATGAAGGGCAGCTTGTCGTCGACGCCGTAGTCGAGGATTTGCACGACGTGCGGGCTGCGCAGCGTGGCGGCCGACTGCGCCTCGCGCATGAAGCGTCCGAGCGTTTCCTCGTCGGGCACGGCCTCGCGGTCGATCAACTTGACCGCCACCGGCGCGGCCAGCACCAGGTGATGGGCGCGCCAGATGGAGCCCATCCCGCCCGCGCCCAGCCGTTCGTCCAGCCGGTAGCGACCCACGAGCACGCGATCGCGAAGCAGGGCCGGGTCAACCATGTAAGGAGCGTCCGGACCATAGCGCTTGCCGGCAATGGACGCACCTCTTTCGACTGCGCTAGGCTCGCCGGCCCATGGCAATCGAAGTCTGTGATTCGAATCAGCTTGCCAAGCTCGCGGCCGAGCGCATCGCTGAAGCGCTCGAAAAAGCGATCTCCGCCGACTCCGCGGCATCTCTTTCGCTTGCCGGTGGCACCACGCCGCGCGCCGCGTACGAAGCCTTGGCGAAAATTCCAGGAATAGATTGGTCCAAGGTCAGCGTTTATTTCGGCGACGAGCGCGCCGTTCCTCCCACCCATCCCGACAGCAATTTTTCGATGGCGAAGGCTGCCCTATTCGATCGGGTGCCGTTGCCCGCACTCAACATTCATCGCATCGTTGCTGAAAATCCGGACCAGGACGCGGCCGCGCGCGCTTATGAAGCGCTGCTGCCCGCGCGCATTTCGGTGCTGGTGTTAGGCATTGGTGAGGACGGACACACGGCCTCACTCTTCCCGGGCAGCCCTGCGCTGAACGAACGCACGCGCCGCGTGTTACCCGTCATCGGCCCGAAACCCCCACCCCAACGTTTGAGCATCACGCCACCCGTGATCGAAGCTGCCGGCTCGTGCATCGTGCTCGCGAACGGCGCGGGCAAGGCCGAGCCGGTGCGCCGCGCGTTGCAGGATCCGCTGGATATTCAGAGCACGCCATCGGGGCTGGCGCGCAACGGCTTGTGGCTCTTGGACGACGCCGCCGCCGCCTTACTCAGCTGATTTTTTTTGGGGGTCTACGCGTCGAAGTTTCGAGATAGGCGCAACACCGCGTCCGGCGTGGCCGCGCCGTCCATCAGCAGCTCGAGCTGCCGCAAGGGAACGCCCAGCGCCGTCAGTCGAGTCAGTGATTCGCTTTGGATCCGTTCGCGCGTCGCGCGTCGCACACCGCTGCTGAGCACGGCGCGCGCGGGCGTACTGCCATCATCGAGCGCCCCGAGCCCTTCCAGGGCGCGCGCCTCGGCCAGAGAAAATAGCGGCGGAAGCAGCGAATTGACCACGACTTCACTGATCGGCAAGGTGAGCTCGTTGCGCAGCGCCGCGCACAGCTCGAGTGACTCGTTGGTCGGCATCTCTTCCGGCAAGGTGACGACCACCACGCCGCTCTGCGCGGGATCGCGAAACATTTCCCAAGCGCGCTCCGCGTCGCTTCGCAGCACGCCCGGTGGCGCGATCTCCACGATCACCTTGGGCACGCGCAGCATATCGAGGCCGTGACCGGTGGCCGGCGCGTCGAACAAGACCACGTCGAAGCGGGGACGGCCGTTCTGCACTTCGGTCGCATGAAACCAGGCTTTGCCGAGCAGCGACCACTCTTTCATGCCCGGCGTTCCGCTCAGGAAGCCGGCCACGTACTTGCTGTCGAAGATCGCGTCCACCAGCACGCGGTTCTTCAACTTCATCGTGCCGTACTCGCGCAGGGCGACTTCGGAGACGAGCTGCACGCCCCAAATATTGGGCGCAAGCTCGCTGATCGCCGAGTGCAGCGGCGGAGCTCCGAGCAAAGTCGAAAGCCGCTCTTTGGCGCCGCAAGCGGTGACCAACACTCTGAGCCCGCGGGCGGAAAGTGAGCGAGCGAGCGCTGCGGTCACCGTCGTTTTGCCGACGCCGCCTTTACCGGTGATGAACAGAAAACGCCGGGGCGCGAAGGCGGGCATCGAAGGGCCCGCGGTTTTGTCCCGCCCCGAGGCTGCCGTCAAATTCCAACTGCTGAGCGCGCTGGTCGGGCATGTTTGCGCCGTGCTACTGGTTTGCCCCCTCGGAGGTTTCATGCGCTCGTGTTTTGCTCGGTCGATGCTCGCTTTGGCTTTGGTAACTTCGACCTGGAGCTGCAAATCACCGGCCAAACCCGAGCCTTCGGCCGCCGCCAGCGCCGCGCCGCGCGAAAGCGCGCCCTTGGCGACAACGCCCAGCGCTCCGCTCGTGGCGCCCCCGCCGAGCACGGTGCAAATGCCCGAGGGCCCATCGCTCGCCATTCAGGCCGGCCAAGGCGTGGGCCCGATCCGCATCGGCGCCACGGTCGCCACCATCGAGCGTTTGATGGAAGCCCCGTGCGAGGTGAAGACGGAAAGCGTGTGCCGCTACATCCGGCGCGCGGTCGAGTTCGACCTCGACAAGAACGGCGTCACCGAGCGCATCGTGGTGCACCGCCGTGATCGCCCTGCCGGTCCGGACGCCAAGGGCGAGCCGCGAGTGTATGGCTTCTTCAACGGCGGCATCCCGCCAGGGGTGGGCCTAGGCATGATCCCCAAAGCAGTCTTGGACATCCTCGGCCCACCCCAAAGCTCCGAGCGCGTGACCACCGCGAACGACTTCGACACCGTCGCCCGCGACACCTACCCCGGCGGCATGGTGCTCGAGTACGACGAATACAAGAAGAGCGGCAAGGTGATGCTCGGCGCGGTAATCATCACCAAACCGAATAAATAAGTAGCTCGCGCTGGCCGCGCGCTAGTTGCTGGGGCAACTACCGGCGCACGATTGCGCGAGGCAATTGGTGTAGTCGAGCCAGGCATCGGAGCAGACCTGATCTTGCGGTCCATTGCAGCTCTCGACACAGGCACAAAAGTCGCCCTCGGGCAGCCGATTTTCACAGCCCTCGCAGGTGCAATGGCGAACCACGCAGTCCGAATGCGCTTCGCAACCGGCCACGATTTCGCGCGAACATGCAGCGATGCATCGAGTGCAGGGCCCCAAGCCGGCGTCCTCCGTGATACCGGCGTCTACCAGGTCGTCGTTGCTGGACCCACCGCTCGCGCTGAGCTCGGTGAGATAGCCGCGCACGACGTCCCCGTACTGAATGCAGGCTTCTGGAATGCTCGGCCCCGTGCCTGCATGAGCGCCCGCCGAAGAATTGGCTCCGCCGTTGGTCGACGCTCCGCTCGAACCGCCCAGACCGTCCGCCCCGCTCGAGCCCGGCAGCGCTGAATCCCCCGCACGACCGGCAGCGGCCGCTGAATCATCGTCCGCGGTCTTTCCGCACGCGCTGAGCAGCGCGAGCGCAGCAGTAAGCGCGCAGCCCGCTAGGGCCCGCGACGGCGCGCGTCGTAGCTTTAGAGTGTGCACAGCGCTTGCGACGCCTCCCACGCGCCTCGATAGCAAGAGACGTCGGCGTACGGCGCCAAGCAGCCTTGCTGTTGAATGCCATAGTGACAAACCTGGCCATTTTCGCTGCAGCCGTCACCCAGGTTGGGCAAGAGCTCCGGACAGGCGGCGTTGCGTGGTGGCCCGTAGCACTCCCAAGAGCCCGGAGCACCGGTGATCCCCACCGGATTACCGAGGCAATAACAGGCAACGCCCGCCGCGTACTCGCAGGCGACGAACACATCCACGTCACCGACTTCGCAGGCTGCGCCTTGCGTGGGCAGCGGCGGGCAAAAGCCGGCGGGTTGCATCACACAAACGTCTTGGCGATTGTCCGGCGTTTTCCAACGGTCGCCGACGCAACTCAAGTAGTTGCGGCAATAGCCCGTGACTGATTCGCCGTAGGAGCACGACAGACCGTCCGACGTGCATGCCGAGCCTTCAGCGGGCTGGGACGGCGGACAAGTCGGGCTCGGCAGCACCTGCGCGCGCCCTCCGGTCGGCGTGCAGACTTGATCGATCGGGCAGGCAAAGTTGGCTGGGTCGTTCGGCGGCAGCGCGCCTGCCGCGCCGCCGCCGCCACCGCCACTAGCGCCGCCGAGCGACGTTGAAGCACCCGCCTGCCCGGCAGCGGCGTCCAGCGAGCTGGATTTGCCCGCGCACGCCGCCACCAACCAAAGCAGACTCGAACTGGCGAGCACTCGACGAGAAACGCTCACGGTCATTGGTATAGAAAATTTACCACTTCCGTCGTCATCGCGTTGTAATTCGTATTCGACTGTCCCCCTGCAGTATTCGACGCGCAACCCACTGACCACCACTGAGAGCCATCGAGCGCAATGACCGAGCCGCCGCTATGGCCGGCCGTGACATCGAGCTTGGAGCTTTGGATGTATCCGCCCGTGAGAATCACGTTGGGATCGGAGCTGCCGCCGCTCGTGTAATACAGCGTGCCGCCCGTGTAAGGCCGAGTCGACGTGTTGGGGCGTAGGCGCACGGTACCACCGGGGCAATCGCCAGCGGCCGTGCTGTTACCGACGGCACCCGCCGGGCACGGTTGGAGCGCTGGATAGCCGCCCTGATACGTGGAGCGAGTGCGCAGGGTTGCTTGGTCGATCGTCCACCATCCGACGTTGCCGGCGCCAGCGGGGATGCAACCGTCCAGGTTTTGAACGGCGTAGTCCCAACGCGCGAGCGTGGTGCCCGACGCATTGCTAGGCAGATTTCTCCAGCCCGTGGGCACGTTCTTGAAGCCGCACAACACCCAGGGCGTGGCCCAGGTTTGAGTCTCGACGCCGCCGGAGACGGTGATCCTGCCGCCGAAGCGCCAACGTGGATGCCCCGCAGCGGAGCACGAAGGCTCGGTTCCGAAGGGCGTGGTCGAGTTGTTACGACACGTCCAACCGTCGGTGCCGGGCACCACCGAGTTGTTATAGATGACGTGCCCAGCAGTGTAGATACGCCAGCCCACCATGGTGCCAGTACCGCCCGATTCGGACAAAGCGTAGGCATTGCCCGGATTGGCAGTCGTAATGCCCGCGAAGCGCTGATCCCCGTCCGCGGTGATGGACTGCGGCTTGGAATGCGGGCCGCTCGCCGGTGGCTCCTGGCCGCCGCGCTCGCCAAACGGAGACGGATCCAAGCCGAGTGAGATCCGGGCGAGCGCGCGGTTCGGCTCTGCTTCCACGTAGTCCCCATACTCGGCGTGTGAAACCCAGCCGCGCAGCAGTTGCGCGAGCTTGTCCTCCGTCTCTGGAAGCTCCCACAATTGTGGATCCTTCATCGCCTCGAGCTCTGCCTCGCTCAGCGCCGAGACACGCACGTAGCGCTGCCCTCCAATGATCAACTCAGCAGGTGCTGCGGCGACGGCGCCGGGCTCACCGGCGGATTCCGCCACATCCGGCGTCCCTCCACACCCGAATAGCGAGAACGCGACCACGATTGCGCTGCAGCCCAACGAATTCTTCAAAACAGCATGCTTCCCCATTCGATTCCTCCCGGCAAAAGGCCCAGTGTCCGAATAGCCCCCCTAAACGCAGCTGTCAATTCGAGTTCGTTCGCTCAGCGCTCCTGGCTAAATAGAATGTTTAGTTCTTGTCCAGATGCTGCAGCAGCAAACTCATCGAAGCGCCCATCTGCCAGCGAACGCGCAGCGCGCAGCAGGCCACCCCACGCCGAGCGTGCCAGTGCCCCGCCCACGCTGACGCGCCGCACACCCAGCGCGCTGAGCGCATCCAACGTGAGATCGCTGGCCCAACCCACGAGTACATTCACGGGCTTGGGAGCCACCGCGTTGACCACGGCCGTGATTTCCTCACGCGTGCGAACCCCTGGAGCGTAAAGGCAATCCGCGCCTGCCTCTGCGTAAGCTTTGAGCCGCATGATGGTGTCCGATAAATCAGGCCGACCAGCGATGAAATTTTCGGCTCGACCAACGAGCAGCGTCTCACCGCCGGCCTGATCGATCGCCGCGCGCGCTGCGCGTAGCCGCTCGACTGCCGTATCCAAATCGAAGATTGGATTCGAGGGGTTACCGCTGCTGTCCTCGATGGAAAGGCCAGCCACGCCCGTCTCCACCGCGAGCCGCACACTCTCTGCGACGCCCGCGGCATCCTTTCCAAATCCGCTTTCGAAGTCGGCATTTACCGGCAGCGTCGTGGCCGACACCAACTCTTTCAAGTGGGCTAGGATCTGCTCCCGATTGAGCGCGCCATCTGCGCGTCCTCGAGACCAAGCGAAGCCGGCGCTGCTGCTTGCCAAGGCCTTGAAGCCCAGGCTCTCCAAGAACAGCGCGCTGCCCACGTCCCAAGGATTGGGCAGCGTGAAACAGCCCGCTTGGTGTAATTGCTTGAATGCCCGACGTTTGGCGGAAGTAGAATTGGGGGAGGTCACGGCCTGGATGCTACTCCGGCCGCTCGCAGTCTTGAAGTGACGCGCTGCGCGACTCGCGCCAGCGATGGAGTAGGGAATTACTCCTGCCGCACGCGCCGACGCTCTTGAATCATGTGTTGCGTGATCGCGCGCTGCGCCTCGGCCGGCTCAATCAGAGTCCACACATCGTGTTCCTTTTGGCCTCCGGCTGATTCGAGCAAGATGTCAGCCGCGCGCTCGGGGGAAATGGCGTCGAAGTGTCGACCTGGCAGCTCCACCACCGCGGTGCGGGCGCGCAAGCCCTCGAGCGTGCGTAGGATCTTGTTCAAGACCGTGCGAAATACCGGATCATTGAACTCGGATTGTTTGCCGATGCCGAACAGCAAGATCTTATCGAAAGGCAACTTGGGTTTGCCCGGAACGAGCAACACCTCACCGACCTTGCCAGTGGCGAATCCGCCTTGAATCAGGCGCGAGATGCGGCCCGCGAGACGAAAATCCAAGAGCCCGGTGACACCGTGCGGCGGGCGCTCATCGACCGAGATGGTCGAGACGATGATCTCGGTTCCGAGCAAGTCGAGCTTGCGCAACTCGGGGGTCGAGAAGCGAAGGTCCAAAATCTGCTCAGCTTGCGTCGGGCTTCGCGGGCGCGAGAGCGGCGTCGGTGCGCCCGAGATTTTCTGCGATGCGATCGAGCACGCCGTTCACGAACGCGCCGCTCTCTTCGGTGCCGAAGCGCTTGGCGACTTCGACGGCCTCGTCCAAGATCACCGCGCGCGGTACGTCCGTACGCGCGATCAACTCCCAGGCGCCCATGCGCAGCACGTTGCGATCGACGCGCGTCATGCGCTCCAGCCGCCAATTTTGGCTGGCCTTCTTGATCTGCACGTCGGTCTGCTCGAGGTCCTTCAGCACGCCGCGCACGAGCGCATCCGCGTAGGGACGGCCCTCGGCGTCTTCAGCCGGGAGTTCTGCCCAAAAATCGGCGATCGCGCGCTCGACTTCGGTGCCGCCGGCTTCGACCGCGAACAGCATTTGTAGCGCGGCCTCTCGGGCCTGAGTACGTGCTCCCATCTTGGACTCGGGTCAGAACCCGGCTTCCTCGAGGGCTTGGCCGAGTGAGACCAACTCGATCGCAGCCAAGGCAGCGTCGAAACCTTTGTTGCCCGCCTTCGTTCCGGCGCGCTCGATGGCTTGCTCGATGGTGTCGGTAGTCAACACCCCGAACGTGACTGGCGTGCCCGAGGAGAGCGCCACCTGCGCCACGCCCTTCGAGACCTCGTTTGAAACGTGGTCGAAGTGCGGCGTGGCGCCGCGGATCACCGCGCCGAGCGCGATCACCGCGTCTACCTTGTCGCTGTTGGCCAGGCGCGCGCACGCAAACGGGATCTCCCACGCGCCCGGCACGCGCACGATGGTGATCTTCGACGTGTCGGCGCCGTGGCGACGCAACGCATCGATCGCGCCTTCGACCAGGCGTTCGACGATGAAGCTGTTGAAGCGAGCGGCGACGATGGCAAAGCGGGTCCCCTTGGGGACGATCAGTGTGCCTTCCAGGGACTCGGGGGCGTTCTCGGCGTTGGGCATGAAATTCCTGAAGCGACGTAGCAGATTCAGCGTGGGGCGCGAATGCTAGCATCAGCATCGCGGAGCACGAGAGGACTCAAGCCGGGCGTTGCATCGAAACCAACGGCACGCTCGCAACGAGCTCCAAGCCGTAGCCCTGAATGCCGGCGATTTTCCGGGGATTGTTGGTCAAGAGCCGAATCTTGGTCAGCCCGAGCTCGCGTAAAACTTGCGCCCCGAGGCCGTATTCTCGAAGCGTGCCCCCGTGCGGACGCGCTGCTGTTGTGGCAGCACCCGGCGCGGAAGCCCCAGCGGGGGAGCTCTTGGGATCGTTTCTGCGCAGCAGGCGCTCGAGGTCGTCCCGCAGATCGCCCTGCGGGGGCAGGTAGACGATCACGCCGCTGCCCTCTTGTTCGATGGCGTCGATCGCCTCGTCCAAATGCTTCGCGCCGTCCCCGCTGGTGGAGGTGAACACATCGGCCAAGGTCGAGCCCGCGTGCATCCGGCACAGCGTCGCGCGGCTGCCGTCGAGCGGGCCCTTCACGAGCGCGAGGAACTGACGCTTCTCCAGCACTGCCTCGAACACAATCGCGTGCCACGAGGTGCCGGTGCGATCGAGCACGATGTCGCCCACCGAGAGCCGCGTCACCAAATGCTCGGTTTGCAGGCGATACGAAATCAGATCAGCGATGGTCAGGATGCGCAGCCCGTGGCGCGAGGCAAACGTCTCGAGATCGCCCATGCGCGCCATCGTGCCATCGTCGTTGATGATCTCGCAGATCACGGCCGCTTCGTTCAGCCCGGCGAGCCGCGCCAAGTCGACCGAACCTTCGGTTTGACCCGCGCGCACGAGCACCCCGCCGCGCCGCGCTTGCAGCGGCATCACGTGGCCCGGCACCACGATGTCCGACGGCTCCGCGCGCGGGTTACTCGCGACGCGAATCGTGTGCGCGCGATCTTGCGCACTGATGCCGGTGGTTACGCCCTCGCTGGCCTCGATGCTGACGGTGAACGCCGTGCCCAAGCGCGGACCGCTCCGGCCTGGCGCGCTCATCAGCGGCAACTCCAAGCGCTCCACCTGTTCTTCGGTGAGCGTCAGGCAAATCAAACCTCGGCCGTGCATGGCCATGAAGTTGATCGCCTCGGGCGTGACGCGATCGGCGGCGAGCGTCAGATCACCCTCGTTTTCGCGATCTTCGTCGTCGACCAAGATCACCATCTTGCCCGCGCGAATGTCGTCCAAGGCCGCGCGCACGCGCTCCAAATGCTCGGGTAAAATGTCGAGCCCGCGGCTCGGAATCGGATGCGTCGTCTCGCTCTTCATGAATTTCCCGTGCCCTCGTAGCCTGCCTGGCGAAGCGCGTCCTTGAGGCTGCCCTCACTATTGCCGGCGCTGACCTCGAGAAAGCGCACCGCGTAGCGCGCCAAGGTGTCGACCTCGAGGTTGATCGGCGCGCCGGGCTTGAGCTCGCCGAGCGTGGTCACCGAAAGCGTGTGCGGGATCACCATCACCTCGAGCACGCTGTCCGTGACCGCGTTCACCGTCAGCGACACGCCGTCGAGCGTGATTGAACCCTTGGCCGCGATGAACCGCGCGAGCTCACGCGGGAAGCGGACCGAGAGCCGCTGAGCTTCACCCGCGGGAGTTACGCTCGAGAGCTCGGCCACCGCGTCGACGTGGCCGCTCACGAGGTGACCACCCAAGCGGTCCCCGACCCGGAGCGCGCGTTCGAGATTCACGGCTGCACCGATGGCCAGCGCGCCCAGCGTGGTCTTCTCGACCGTCTCCAGCGAGACGTCGGCCTCGAAGCCGCGGGCGTCCGAGCTGACCACCGTCAAACACGCCCCACTCACCGAAATCGACTCCCCGAGCGTGAGCGCGCCCAGGGCGCCTTCGACCCGAAGCCGGTAGCCGGGGCCACGACGCGAGCGACGCGCGAGGGTTCCCTTGAGCTCGACCAGACCAGTGAACATGATTTCGAGGCTGACATAGCACGAGAAAAGCCGGCACATGCCGGGTTCGCGGTGCTGTCGCTTGCGCCTGCCGCCCCTGTCGGGGAAAACACCTGCTGTGCTCAGCGGATCCCAGAACGAATGCGGTCGCCAAGCGCCGACCCCGCTACGTTTTCGTTGGGCCGTCGTCGGGCTGCTTGCGTTCATCGCGGCCGGCGCGTGCGGACCTAGTGTGCAATCGATTTACGAAGGCAACGTGCGCTTCGAGCATTGCTACCGCCTCGACTTGGAAGTCGACACCGCGCCCACGCATCGTCGCGCGTGTTGGAGCGAATGGCTCAGCATGTACACCTACGGCCAGCCTCGGGACCGCATCGAATATGCGCGCAGGCGAGTGCACTCCTTCACCAACGGTGACGTCGATCGTCCGACGCTCGCCATTGGTGACGACAAGAAAGCCGAAGAGCGCCAGTTTTATTTGGTGGTGCCCGCGCCCACCAGCGTTCACGCGCCGCCGCCGCCCATCGCGACGCGCTGGTATGCGGACGCTGGCGCTTCGCCCACAGCGCCGACCACTGAACAAGTGGCAATGCCAGCGTCGGCACCCGAGGACAAATGCAGCAACGCTTGCCGCGAGAGCCTCGCGAGTTGCCAGCGCGGCTGCGCCGCTACCGACGTGGGCAAAGCCGAACCCGCCTGCAAGCTCTGCGATTCGGACTACAAGACGTGCATGAAGCGTTGCTTTCGCTAGTGTGACCGAAAACTAGCGAACTCGCCTACTACGAGCCCGAAAACTTCAACGCGGTCAGAATGAGACACGCGGCGGGTCGAGGGCGCGAACGCGAACACAATTCAAAACAGCGATTAAGTTGACGCCCCGTACACGCCTCCGGTAACCAGTGTGGCAGCACGATGACGCGGCACCCAGCACTCAGCGCGCTTTCCCCGGCCTTGGCCACCCCCCTCCCGCGGGTGCTCCGTCCGCAACGCGCAGTCCCTTCAGACGCCGTCCGCCCGACGCGCGCTGAAGTGAACCTGGCGCATCTGCGGCACAATTTGCGTTTCGTACAACGCGCGGCAGGCGGCGCCGCGGTGTGGGCAGTGCTCAAGGCGGACGGTTACGGTCACGGCGCGAAGGCGGTCGCGCGAACGCTCGAGCGCGCCGGCGCGAACGGCATCTGTGTCGCGCTCTTGGAAGAAGGCATCGAGCTGCGTGAAGCCGGAATTCAGGTGCCGATCCTGATCACCGGCGGCTACTACGGTCGCGCCTGGGGAGAGCTGCTTCGTCATGATCTCACGCCGGTCGTGCACGATCCCGCCCAGCTCGAAGCGATCGCCGATGAAGTGAAGTTTGCAGGCTCCGAGCCACACGCCATTCACGTCAAGATCGACACGGGCATGGCCCGCCTCGGCATCCTCCCCGCAGACGTGAGCGCGATGGCCAAAGCGCTCCATCGCTTCCCCGAAGTCCGGCTGCACGGCTTGATGACTCACTTCGCCTGCGCCGATTCCTCCGATCCAGAGTCGATCGAGCACCAGCTGGATCTGTTCGAAGCAGCCACGCTCGCCATGCGTAAAGAGGGCATCACGCCTGAGCTACGCCACGCCGCCAACAGCGCCGCGCTGCTCAAGAGCCCGCGCTCCTGCTACGACGTCGTACGGCCCGGCATCGCGCTCTTCGGCGTCGAGCCCAGCGCCGGCTTGTGCCCGGAGCTCCGCCCTGTGATGCGCGTGCGTAGTGAAATCGCCGCCCTGCGCGATCTGCCCGCGGGCGCGCCCGTGGGCTACGGCGCGACTTTCCTGACCACGCGCCCGAGCCGCATCGCCACCGTCCCCGTGGGCTACGCAGACGGCTTCTGTCGTGGCCTGTCCAACCGCGGCTCGCTGCTCGTGCGCGGTAAGCGCGCCCCCGTCGTCGGCACCGTCAGCATGGACATGACCATGCTCGACGTCACCGAAATCACCGACGTCCGCGTGGGCGATGAATGCGTCGTGCTAGGCGCCCAAAAAGGCCCCCTCGGCCAAGACGAAATCACGGCCGCAGAAATCGCGCGCACCCTGGGCACCATCCCCTGGGAAATCCTGACCGACATTTCGCGCCGCGTGCCGCGCTTTTATCGCGAGCCGTAACGTGCCGAGCTTTGTCGCGAACCGTAACTGGTTCGTGCTCAGCACGACGCCAGCCGCGGGCCCGCTCTTGCGTGGGACTGCTGCGCACAATGGCCGTCTTCAGTAGTGGCCGCTCAAGCTCGGATCAGGGCGTTGACGCGCGCGGCGCAGATGAAATCATTTTCGGTTAGGCCACCTGCGTCGTGGGTGGAGAAAGCTACGCCGCACTTGTTGTAGCTGACCGTGAGATCGGGGTGGTGGTCCTCTTGGTTGGCGATGTAGGCCAGGGCGTTGACGAAGGCGATCGTCTCGTAGAAATCGGCGAACTGGTACTCCTTGCTGATTTTGGCGCGCGCCTCGTCGACTTTGTAGCCGGGCACTTCGGCGAGCAGCGCTTCGATTTGGCCGGGGTCGAGCTTGGTTGCTTTGCGTACGCTGCGTTTGTCGGTAAGTGACATGGGAGCCTCCCTCGAGCTGGGTTGAGCAGGTGTATTGACGGGTATCGTGCGGGGCCGGCGTGAGCGAGCGACGCGGCGGCTTAGTGTCCAGCAACCGCCCGCGTTCGTCGAGAATGCCAATCCGGGTCTCGACCGCGCACGCCGCCTACTCGGCGGCAATCGTGGGCGCCCGGCATTCGGCCCCGCTTCCGGGGGGGTACGCGGGATACCCGCCCGAAATCCACAATTCGGCCCGATGGCCAAGCCTTTTTCCAGCCCTTTCAAATACTTCGCGGCCCTTGACGGATCGGCCTGCGCATGGTGACCTGGCTAGGTCGCGAAGCGACTCTGCCCCGACGATGCGGGATGTCCGTGATCGAGCAGGGGAAGATTGGCCCGAGTGGGCCAGCTCGAGGTGGAGACGCTCCACCTCCCCACAAACTTTTTCATTTTTTCGCCCCCTCCAGAAATCCCCGTGTCTTGCCCCCGCACGCAAGCTCGACTGTCGCACCGCCGCCGCTCTCGGTCCCTACCGGTTTCACCGGTTCGAGGCCACGGTCGGGTGCGATTCGCGGCGCGGCCCGGCACGATTCCGCTCTTCGAGCCGAGTCGTCTCCCGCCTCCGCGCTGATCTTGTCTACCTAGCGTTCGCGCTCAAAATCTGGGGTTTTTGCGACGTGGCACCCGGAAGCCATGCCCCGAAACACTCTCGTTATCAATTGTGACATTCGTGAAACCCGCGTCGCCCTGATCGAAGAAGGGATCATCGCCGAACTTCAGATTGAGCGCGCTGCCGCACGGGGAACCGTCGGAAACATCGTGCTCGGTCGGGTCACCCGCGTGCTGCCTGGCATGCAGGCGGCGTTCATCGACGTCGGCATGGAGCGCGCCGCGTTCCTGCACGTCGAAGATTTGATCCGACCCGATGATTTCGAGGCCTATTTGTCGGGCTCTCGGCGCCACGAAGACGCCGAACGCTTCTCCAAGGGCGACGGCGGGAAACGCCATCAGGCGGGCGCGTCGGCCGGCGAAGGCGAGGCGCACGATCACGATCACGATCACGACCACGACGCCGAGGAGGACGACGAAGACGACGAGGACGTGAGCGAGGACACGGCAGAGGCGGACGAGGACGCCTCCTCCCCCGCGGACGAAGCCGAAGGCAGCGCAGAAGAAGAGGAAGAGGAAGAAGAAGCGGACGAAGAAGGCGAAAGCGACGACGCGGAGGAAGACGAGACGATCGTCCAAGCGGTCGTGATCGAATCCGCGGTCGACTCTGCCTGGGACAACGAGGGCGACGCTTCATCCGTAGTCGTCGAGGTCAACACCGATCCCGATACCGATGCCGACGAGGACGACGACGCGGACGCCGAAGGCGACAACGAGGTTGCAGCTGAAGGCGGCGCGGTGCCGGCCGCCGGTGACGCCCCGGGCGAGGACGCCACGCGCCGTCGCCGTCGCCGCCGTCGCCGTCGCGGTGGACGCGACGCAGCCGTCGAAGGCGCGGCGCCCGCCGTCGCCGTGGTCGCCCCGGTGCCGGTGGTTGCGCCGCGCGCGCCCACCCCCGCGCGCAGCAACGGCGCTGCCCGTGAACCCCGCGCCGAGGCTCGCGGCGGACGCGATCGCAACGACCGCTCCGGCAAAGACCGCAACGCGCGCGGTGGCCGTAGCCAGAGCAGCAGCCGCGATCGACGCCCGGGCAGCAGCACCAGCGCAAGCAGCACCAGCAAACCGACCAGCCGCGTTTCGCGCTCGGTGCCGATCACCGAGGTCGTCAAAGAGGGCGATGAGGTGATCGTCCAGATCTCGAAGGAGCCGATCGGCACGAAGGGCGCGCGCGTCACGAGCCACGTCTCGTTGCCCGGTCGCTACGTCGTGTATTTGCCCACCGTCGAACACGTCGGAGTCTCGAAGCGCATCGGTTCAGCGCGTGAGCGTGCACGCTTACGCGACGTGGTCGAGCCGATGAAGCCGCCCACGGGTGGCATCATCGTGCGCACCGTTGCCGAGGGCTTGACCAAAAAATCGCTCAAGGCGGACATCGGCTACTTGGTGAAATTGTGGGAAGACGTCTCGAACAAGAAAGAGGGCGCCAAGGCTCCCGCGATTTTGTGCACCGAGCTGGATCTGGTGCTGAAGACGGCACGCGATCTGTTCACCGACGACATCGAGAGCATCGTGATCGACGACAAGGAGCAGTACCTGCGCCTGGTCCGGTTCGTCGAGATGTTCATGCCCACGCGCGTGAAGGACATTCAGTACTACAGCGGCGATGAGCCGATCTTCGACGCTTACGGCATCGAAGACGAAATCGCCCGCGCTTTGAGCCGCAAAGTGCCGCTACCGAGCGGTGGCTACCTGATCATCGACCAAGCCGAGGCGCTGACCGCGATCGACGTGAACACGGGTCGCTACGTCGGCAAGGGCAGCCGCGATCTGGAAGAGACCGCGTTCAAGACCAACTTGGAAGCGATCGAAGAGATCGCCTATCAGCTGCGCTTCCGCAACATCGGCGGCCTGGTGATCTTGGATTTGATCGACATGGATGTGTCGCACAACCGCGAGAAGGTCTGGCGCACGCTCGAGACGCTGCTCGCCAAAGACAAAGCCAAGACCACCATCAACCGCATCAGTGAGCTCGGGCTGCTCGAAATGACGCGCAAGCGCACGCGTGAGAGCCTGAACCGCACGATGCACGAGACCTGTTTCTACTGTGACGGCACGGGCCAGATCCAATCGCGCACGACCATCGCCTACGAGATTTTGCGCCAGATCCGCCGTGAAAAGTCCACGCTGTCCGGCTACTCGGTGCTGGTCAACGCGCACCCCGCCGTGGTCGATCTGATGCAAGGCGAAGAGAAGGCCGCGGTGGTCGAAGCCGAGAAGCGCTACATGCGCCGAATCGAGTTCAACCCGCGCCGCGAGTACCACATCGAACAATTCGACTTGCAGGGTAAGTAAAGCCGCTGAAGCGCCGCGCGTATCAGCGCGCGGCGCTCGCGGCACGTAGCTGAGTGAGGCCGCTACGGGTTGAACATCGAGGCGGCCACAGTCAGGCATCCCGGGAGGGCGTCCTTGCATGAGTTGGCCGCCGAACCGTGCCACGTGAACTCGCTCACCACGGCGTCCTTCAACTTACAAGTGCAGGCACTCTGATTGTCCGCTGTCTCGGAACATTGGACTTTGTAGACCAGGCCGGTCAGGCACTTTCTATCCTCGATGCACCCCGGCACACCCGAACTTGCGTCGGCCGGCCATGATGCGGACATTTGCGAGCAGATCGCCGTTACCGGAAGGGGCGCGCCGCCGCCGTCGACGACGCATTTCTGGTAGGCGCCGACTTCGCGGTAACATTGCTGTGAGACATCGTAGAACCGAAGCCAGCACTCCATGAAGGGTGGGCTGGGGAGAGCGCTCGTGAGGCACGACGTCATCTCCAGGCCCAGGTCCGTGCACTGTCCGTTTTGGAGGGCGAACGTGCTGCGACAGTCGCTCTCGCAGCTCGCGCCCAAGCTGCCTTGGGTAGCACAGGTCTTGAACCTGCTCAGGCTGCACAGACTCGCACAAGCTGCCTCGGCTGCTGCACCGATGCCGGTTGCGCCGCTCGTACCGGTTGCGCCGCTCGTGCCGGTTGCGCCGCTCGTGCCGGTTGCGCCGCTCGTGCCGGTTGCGCCGCTCGTGCCGGTTGCGCCGCTCGTGCCGGTTGCGCCGCTCGTGCCGGTTGCGGCGCCGGCGATGCCTGGGGATCCCGCTTGTGTGGCCCCGCCAATGCTGGCATTGCCCGCCTGCGTCGCGCCAAGGCCTGCGGATCCGGAGGTGCCGCCAGCACTCGAACCGGCCACGCTCGACGCGGCGCCGGCTGCGCTGGGCAGGCTGCCACCGCTGCCGCCCGGGTCGCCTGCGGAGGTTCGGGCGTTGCCTCCGCAGCCAGCGAGCAGCAAAAAGCCCCAAGTAGCAATACCCCGAGCCGACCCTGTGAATAGCGCCACCATGTGCCGACCACGATAGCCGGAGTCACGCGGTGGCGCCTGCGTCAACGTGACGATCGCCTCGCACGGCAATTCCACACTCCCTCGCGAATGGAACTATTTGATTTTGTCGGCCAGTGACGGCGGGCGCTAGCGAAGACTCGGGCCGAGCAGGAAGCCCGAAGCACCAAAGGGGCTGGCGTCCTTGGCTGCGGCAGAGGCGGCTCCGCTGCGCAGATCAGCGAACACGAACCAGCGGCCATCGTCGAGCCGGCTCAGCGCGAGCGGTCGCACCTTGGTCGGCAGCGCGAGCTCGATCTCCAGGTCGACCGATTTCCAAGCCGCGGCAGCGCCGAACTCGTCGGTGGCCGCTTGCATCACCTCGCCGTCATCCTTGACCGCGTAGACGACGTGCTCCTTCGTGTCGTGCCAGATGCTGAGGACGTGACCGGCGTCGGCCGCGCTCGGCACAGTCGTCCACGGCTTCGGGTCCGTTCCCGCGGCGTCGAAGTCCACGGCCAGCAGCGTGTTGGACAGCGGAAAATGCACCAGCAGCTTGCCGGCTTCGTTGACGTAGGTCAGCGGCGCATTCAGCACGATGCCTCCGCCCGCTAGCTGCACGCCCGTGGGTACCTCGGCGACGTTGGCGGTGAAGGCGCCAGCGGTGCTGACGCCGTGCACCCCGGTGAGGCCCGGCGCATTCTGCAGCGATTCGAAGACCACGAAGAAGCTGCCGCCCTCTGCCTCGACTCGGATCGGCTCGCGCAGAACCGTATTTGGCCGCGCCAACGCGGCTGCGACGGAGGTGCGCGGGCTTGGAGTGGCAGCGCCCACGGGGGTCAGTGAAAACGCTGCCCCGGCCTCGTCGTAGCCGGTCACGAGCAACTGCTCGCCGGCAGCCTCGACGCCGCGGATAGCGGAGCCGAACTCGTGCACGGGATTCATGCCGAATTGCGGTTGGCCCCAGGCTTCGGCGCCGGCCGCTTTCCAACCCGTAAGCCGCTTGAGGCTGCGAGAGTTCAGGGTGCCGTTGTTGATGATCCATGCGCTCTTGCCGTCGGCCGATTCTCGCCAGTAATCCGGCAAGCCGAAATCGTTGGCAACGGTGCCTGGGATCCGGGGCTCTGGAGCGCTGAACAGCACCCGCTCCTCGAAGGTGGGATGGACCGCCGAGGCGTGCTCGACCAGGTCGCCCGCGATGCGCACGAAGCGCGGTCGCTGCGTGGCAGAATCGATCTCACTGCGCGGCTGCACGAGCTGCCAGCCTTCGCCCTCGGCCATGCGGTTTTCCACGCGAAAGTGCAGGCTGTGTTGGAACCCTCCCGACTTCAACGTTGCGAATTGCTCGGTCGGCGTTGGCGCGCCCGGTGAGAACACCACCAGTTTGCCATCATCGCGCAGCGTCGCCGCTGAAAAATCCGCCAACGAGTCCGGAATCGTGACGCGCTCTCCGAGCTCGACGTCGCCCAGGTCCACGACGTTCAAGCCTTGGCCGAGCGAGAGCGTCTCCGACGTCAGGCCGTCGAACGGTGTCTGCACATACTCCGACCGGTGCAGCCAGAATGCGCGCCGCACGCCGCCCTTGCCGGCGTCGTTCTCGACCACGATTTGCCCGGCGTCCGGCAGCTCCTCGCCGAAAGTAAAGACGATCCGCGTGTCGGTCCATTCCACGACATCCGAGTCTTTCACGACCACGCCGCCCACGCGGATCACGCCAGAGGTGCCGAGGTGCACGCCGTGAACGATCACGGGGCTCCCCGGCCAGGCCGCGAGCCGAGACGTCATCAGGATCTCCGGCGCGTCGTCGGCATGCTGAGGCTTCAGGCCGTAGCCGACGATGGCCACGGGCTCCCCGCCGTGCTGGTGCGCAACGCAGCCGTTCTGGTTGCCCTCGACCGCGCGCAGGCAGACGCTCTGTTGCTGCTTGGAGATCGGCGGACCCGCCTTGAAGAACCAGCGCCCGTCGAGCGACATGCGCCCCGCGTCGCGGACGATGTGCGGCTTGCCATTCAAATAGCCGCCCCAAGCAATGCCGGTCGTTCCTGATTCGGAACCAACGGGCGTGAGAAAGTCTCCGTCTCCAAAGTCTACGCCGCCGAGATCGGTGAGCAGTTCGGGTTGAAACAGTAGGGCGCCGTCTAGGTCGACGTCGCGACCGCCGGACACCAGATATTTACCGAGTTCGCTGGTCTTGAAGCCGCGGCTGGTCCCGTCGCGGCCGACGAAAACCAGCGCGGACTCACTGGCCGTTTGGTAGATCACGTTGGTGTGCGGATCGTGGTCGATGACCCAGGATCCCACGCTGTAGACCACGCGCTGACCATCGCCCGAGACGCCGATCGCGCCATAGGCGCGCCCCTCGCCGTCATTCATGAACGGAAGCAGCGCCTCCCGTACGGACCAGTCTCCGTCGCTTTTCCAGCTCCCGGAAGCGAACGACGCCTTCAAGTCGTAAAGCTTGCCGCTGCCGGGCGGATCAGTGACCTCGATGATCTTGTACACGGTGACGAAGCCTGCCGCTTCAGCCACGACCACCTTGCCGTGCGGACCGGACGGAAACATGCCGATGCTCGCGTCTGGAAGCGCGGTCCGCGCCAAGTTCGAAAAGCTGCTATCTGCAGCCACTCCTTCAATCCCGCGCGCGGTGCCGCTCGGGGCGTGCAGGCCGGGGCTATAGAATTGGCCGTCCGCGGTGACCACCTTTCCTTCGACGACAGGGGCCAACACCGCGCCGTCTTCCTTCAGCACCTTGGCTTCCGGGCACACGTAGCGATGTCCACCGGGAATCGACACGGTGGCGTCCAAGGTAACACCAGCGGTGGACACGTCTTCGTGGCAAGGCCAGGTCTGGTCGGTTTCCGGATCGATGGCCACATTTTGCGTGAAGATGCGCAGTCCATCCGGGCTCCAGCGCGGTCGATGGAACAGGTCGTCCTTGTAGACGCTGATGGTCTTCAAAGCGGGCAAGCCGTCTTCGAGCACCACTTCCGCGACGATTAGGTTTTGGCCGCGAGCGCTGGCTTCGCTCGAAAGATAAGCGATCCGCCGGCCATCGGGTGACACCGAAAAGCCGTCGACCGGCCGCGGCAAGTACGGGGTCGGGTACTCCGCGGCTGATTCTTTGCCGGTCTCCGGATCGAGCAGGCGCAGCCCGTTGCCGGTGTGCAGCAGCACGAAGCCATCCATACTGACAGTCGAAGCGGTTTGTCCACCCGGCTCATCTGCGGCGGACTTGCTCGAGCCGCAGCCCGAAAGCACGGGAGCGAGCGCGAGGCTGACCAGGATGACGCCGTACGGGCGGGTTGGCAGTAGGCGAGTGATTCGTGTCGGGCGGGCGAGCGAAAGTGAGGGCATGGGTAAACGCCGAATATTGATCCGTCCGTTAGTCGATTCTAGGCTTAATTTTTTTTCACGCCTCACACCGGAGCCGGACGCGGGAATTCTCCGATGGACGCAGGCTTACGTTTGATCCGGTCAGTCAGGCGCGGTCGAGGAGCGTTTCTCGGATCGTGTGGCATCGCTGCTGCCCAGTGACCGGGGCGCGCGCGCGCGGCTTGCGCATGGCTCGAGATCGCGATACCCCCCACGCTCGCGTGAAGGCGCGCCCGCCACCAGATGACTCTCACCCAGCGGGCCCTCGTGGCGTCATTAGCGTGTGTCAGCGTGTGTTTGGCGGCGGCCCCCGCCATGGCCGAAGCTGCACCTGCCGCGCCAAAGCGCCCCACTCGCAGCGTGTGGCTGGGCGCGACGTACAACTTCCTCCTCTCGTCTGAGTTCGAGCCGAGCTCGCGGCACGGCTTGGGCGCGAGCGCGGCCTACGAATTTCACTTGTCGCCGCGCTTCAACCTCGGGCTCGGCTTGGCCTACCGCCTTTATCCGGGCAGCCAGGCGACCCACCAGATCGGCTACGGCACGACGCTGAAACATTTCTTCAGCGACCAGTGGGCGACGGCCGATGGCTTCTATCCCTTCCTCGGCTACGGGCTCCTGCTTCAGCAGACCTCCGTCTCAGGTCGCGAAGGCAGCGCCACCTCGCACGACACGCGCTTGGGAGTGGGCGCGGTCATGCGCACCTCCGGCGTCGCGTTCTTCGTCGATCTCGGCGGCCACTACAGCCGGCTCGGCTTCTTCGATCGCAAGAGCGCTGCCATCCCCTATCTCGAAGCGCAGGTCGGCTGCGTGCTGCCGTTCTAGCGACGAGGCGCGCCTATTGCGCCAGGGCTGCGCCGCGCCCAGCGAGGCGCGCTATCGCTCTCCGTGGTAGACTGCGCCTCGAAGTGGCGAACGCTTGGCCCCCCATCTTCGAATCGGACAACGCGCAGATCGGTCGCGCGCTATCGGTAGAGGAGTGGCTCGGGCTAGCTGAAGACGAAGGCGGGGAATTCGTCGACGGGCACTTGGTGGAGGAGGAAGTGCCTGATTTTACGCACGAGCTAACGGTGTCGTGGCTGATCCGCATCATCGGCGCTTGGCTTTCAGGTCGCGGCTTCGTCGTGGGTTCCGAGCTCAAGATCATGACAGCGGCCAATCGTGGCCGGAAACCCGACGTCGCCGTCATTCTTCCGGGTAGCAAGGCCCCCCCACGTACCGGGCCTCTGCGTGAGCCGCCGGACATCCTGATTGAGGTCGTCACTCCCACGCCGCGCGATGAGCGCCGTGATCGCGTGGAGAAGATGTCGGAATACGCACGCTTCGGCGTCCCCTACTTGTGGCTCGTCGATCCCACCTTGAGCGCGTTCGAGATTTTCGAGCGTACTCCGGCGGGCAATTATCAAAGGCTGATCGGAGTGACGTCGGGCAAGATCGACTCAGTTCCCGGCTGCGCAGGCCTAATCCTGGACTTGGACGCGCTCTGGGCAGAGCTCGCGCGCTTGCGCGACGAAGAATAGGCCCCGCCGGGAGCGGCCGGGCCGCTCAACTCCCCGCCGAATGCGCCTGCGATCGACATCAGGACCCGATAAGGCCTAGAGTCCTGCTAGCTTGGCGAGTTTCGGACGCCCCAATCACGAGCTTGAACCTGCATGACGAACGCGCGCAAATCCGAGCGAGTCACGATCAACAAAGAGTTCGATACCTTCGATCAGTTCATCGAAGAGTACGTGACCAACATCTCGCGCTCGGGTGCGTTCGTCAAAACGAGCACTCCGCTGCCCGTGGGTACCGAAGTCGACTTGCGCTTTACGGTGGTGATGGACGGCATCGAGACCATCGAAGGCATCGGTGAAGTCGTGCGCGTGGAAGCCGACCCTGCTGGGATGGGCGTGGTGTTCAAAGAGCTGAGCGGCTATTCCGCCCAGCTGATCGAGAAATTGCTGACCGCAAAGAGCGGTTGAGCGTCCTGGCCCGAAAGCTGGGCCTGCATTCGTCGGCTCGAATTAAACGAGCCGAGCGCTAGGCCGGTGGCGCCGCACCGTTGCGTCGCGTCCTCGGCACGCGCAGCGAGGCTGATTCCGGCGCATTTCGAGCTGCTGTGCTGGGTTTTGGGCGCCCAAACTCCAGCATCGCACCCCGGAACAAGCGCGCAGTACCCGCCTATCCTTGCGCAGACCTGAGTTTCGGCTTAAAAGCTGCGCCCCCATGTACATCCCGACCAAAACCCCCCGCAAGCTCGACCGCAAGCGCTCGAAGCGCCTCCGCTCCAAGACCGCCGCCAAGAACCGCGGCCGCCGCGAACAGCTCAAGAAGTAACTCTCGGTCTCGTAGGGGCTGAACGAAGCTCGCGCTCTTCTAGAACTCGTCGTCAGTCGACGACCCGTTGCCGACCACGCGTGATGCGGTGTCGTAGTTGAAGCCAGCGCGAGCCATGGCCATCAGGTCTTTGCGACGGTACGCCTCGCGAAGGTCGGGCTTTCGGTGAGGTCCCAAGCGCCGCCTGCGGGCGAAGGCGCGCGCCGCCTCGAGTTCGACGGCTGCGGACTCGCCGCGCGGCAAGAGCTCCTGCACGACTTCGGCGCTGATCCCGCGAACCCGCAGCTTCTGTTCAATCATGCGCCCAGACGCGCCGCGATCTCGTTGGCGGGCGGCGAAGTTTTTGGCGAAGCGCTGGTCGTCGATCAGCCCGGACGACTGATAGCGTAAGAGTAGCTCTTCGACGATCGCCGGCGCGGCTGCGGCCTCGGCCACGCCTGCGCGAGCGGCCTTGGCGATGCGCTCGCTGAGCACCTTGCGTAGCCGGGCCACGGAGCAATCGAAGCGCTCCAAGTAGCGCAGGGCCGCACCCTCGAGCCCGATGCGCGTGACGTTCGGCGGGCGCGGGGCACGATCGAGCTTCGGTTTTTTCTTTCCGAAGCCAGGCACGGCCAAAGCCTCAGCCGCCGCGCTTGAGCTCGTTCAAGACCAGCTTGCTGACGGCCTTGAGCGTGTCGAACACGCCCACGCCGCTGCGCGCGTTGGCTTCGAAGTCAGGCACGTTCATCGGGTTGATCAACGGGCGCAGCTCTTCGACCGAGACCGCGTTCGGCAAGTCGCGCTTGTTGTACTGGATGACGTACGGGACCTTCTCGAGCGAGTAGCCTTGCTCGGCCAAGTTGGTGCGCAGGTTCTCGACGCTCTCTTCGTTGGCTTCGAGGCGCTCCATCTGCGAGTCGGCGACGAAGATCACGCCGTCGACACCCTTCAAGATCAGCTTGCGGCTGGCGTCGTAGAACACCTGCCCGGGCACCGTGTACAGATGGAAGCGGGTCTTGAAGCCGCGGATTTCACCGAGCGAAAGCGGCAGAAAGTCGAAGAACAGCGTGCGCTCGGTCTCGGTCGCGAGGCTGATCATTTTGCCTTTCGCGTCCGGGTTGGTGCGCTCGTAAATGTACTGCAGATTCGTCGTTTTCCCACACAGCCCAGGCCCGTAGTAGACGATCTTGCAGTTGATCTCGCGGGCCATGTAATTGATGAAACTCATCGCCCGGCGCCTCAGTCGTTGAAAAGGTTGTCGATGTCCTCGTCGGTGATCTCGGCGAACGGCGAGTCGCTGCCCGGCTCGTGAACCTTACTGAGCAAGGCCTCGAAGATCCGATTCAGCTCGTCGCTGGCCTTTCGCACGCGCAAGCGAACCAAGCCGAGGCTCGACTTCGAGTCGAAAATCACCACCAGAATCACGCGGTTGCCAACCAACTGAATGTGGATGTTGGCCTTTTCGCCTTCATGAAATTGGGTCGCGAATTCGTTTTCGCGAAGCAACTTGGCGATACCCCCGGTGGCGGCGATGTTGCCGGCAGTAAGGGATGCAAGCGACGTGGTGTCGATGTTGTCGACCTCTCCACTCGCCGCGATGAGTTGACCGTTCTTATCGACGATGAAGACGACTTTGGCGTTCGCTTCCCGAACCAACCGGTCCACGACCGTTTGGATCTGGTTGAACTCCTCTTCGTACATCACCATCTGGGGATTGACCATCGCGAGCCTCCGCTAGCCGTCCGCAAAATATGTCGGCGACTAGCTCTCCAAGTCACAAATCTGGCGAGAAACCTGAGCCATCAGTTCTATCTGACCACCCCCGAGCCCACAAGTCCGTTGTCTTCGGCCAGCGCCAAGCACGCGCGCACGCGCGGCTTAGCCAATGTGGGCAACTTCAGAACAGGCCGGCCGGCGGCAGTGCGGGAATAAAAAAGTGACGGAATGGGCCGCGCGGCGGCTCCGATTTCCGGCCCAACCGGATCGCCAAGCGCTAAAGCTAAGCCGTGGAAAACAGGCCGGCCCAAAGATCGATTATCCAGGCTTTCGCGTTTCTCGTCGGCACGCTGTGCGTGTCTGCGTTGGCGCACGCCGGGCAAACCACTTTTCATCGAGATCTGAAAGACCTCACGAAGCAGCTCGACCTCGCGCGAGGTCCGGAAGTGTATGCAACGCTGCGCAAGATCTGGGGCACTTGGGACCGCGCCGATCCGAGCCACGTGGAAGAAGCATTGCGAGCCGCGACGCGCGACCCGCACCTGAGCGCTCCAGCGCGCGCCTACGCGGGCACGCTTTCGGCGCTGGGACGTGCGCGACGCGGTGATCTGAAGGCCGCGCGAGATTCGATCCGCGCGCTCGGTTACATCGACCAATGGCAGATCGTTGGGCCCTTCGACAACGAGGGCAAGGCCGGACTCGACACCCCGAGCGGGCCGGAGCCGGAGCTGCTTTCGGCGATTGTGCCGGGCAAGGCATACACCGGCAAAGAGCGCCCGGTGCGCTATCGGCCCGTTCCAGCGGTGTTTCCCTACGGCTATCTGGACGCCGGCTCGCTGGTGCGCCCAGAGTCGAAAGTGTGCGTGTTTGCGACCACTTTCGTGAGCGCGCCCAAAGCCAAGCGCAAGCTGAGCGTGTGGGCCGGCGCGGGCGGCTCGTTCAAGTTGTTCTGGAACGGCGATCTCGTGTTGCAAGACAGCGCCTATCGCGGCCACGACTACGACCGCTCGGCGACCTTGGTCGATCTCGAGGAAGGTCCGAATGAGCTCACGCTCAAGCTGTGCGGAGACGACAGCTCGCCGATCGGTTCGGTGCGCGTGGCCGGCCCCGACGGCGCGCCCGACACGACGCTGATCTTTTCCAACGATCTGCTGCAAAGCCAGGCGTTTGCGAAGGCGTTCGCCAAAAAGAAGCCGAGCGACAAGCTGCGCGCCCACGCGGGCCCCGAAGGGCCGATCCAGCTGTTTCAAAAGTTGACCGCGGGCAAAAAGGCCGCACCGGCGGCGCTCGAAGCCTACGCGCGTTACCTGGCCGATACCGGCGGCGACGACCCGGCCCGCCACGAAGCGCGAGATTTCGCGAAGCAAGCCGCGGACAGCGAGCCCACGGTGCGCCGAGCGCTGCTGGCCGGGCGCCTCGCCGAAGACCGCAACCAGTCCGGCGAATGGATCAAGAAGGCCGAAGCGATCGCCGCGCGCGATCCGCGACCGAACCGCGACGTGCTCTTGGCGCGCGCGTTGGATCGCCGCACGAGCCCCAACTGGCGTGATGCGTTCCCGTACTTCGATCAGGTGCTCGCGCTCGATCCGGACGACGCCCTCGCGCTCCGGGGCCGCGTCGAGTTGTACAACCTGGCGGGCCTGCCGCGCACCGCCCTGGCCACGCTCGAAAGCGCGGTCGCGCGTAACCCGAACTCGGTCAACCTGCTGAACATGTATGCGTCGCAGCTGCGTATGCTGGGCCGCACGACCGAGGCCGCGGAGGCGGAAAATCGCTACTCTGCCCTGCGCTTCGACGACGCGGGCTTCATCGGCCAAAAGATCGAGCTGGCGACCGCGCGACGCGACCGCGCCGCCGCCGAGCGCTGGGTCGATCGCTTGCTCGATACCCACCCGGACGGGCTTTGGGCGCTGGCCCTGGCTGCGCGCACCTATCGCGCGCTCGGTCAGCCCGAGCGCGCCGTCGCGGCCTACCGACGCGCGCTCTTGCTCGCGCCAGAGGACGCGGCCTCGCTGCGCGCCCTGGCCGACCTCGACGGCGATCTGGGGCGCAAGGACGAACAGCTGGCGCTCCTGCGTGACATCTTGCGCATTCGCCCCCAAGACAAAGACGTGCGCGACTACGTCGAGCACCTGGAGCCGCGCAAGCCGCGCGCGGACGAGGCCTACGCTTGGGAATCGAGTAAATTCCTGAAGCTGCGCCACGCGCCCGCGAACGGCCAAAATCGCCGCGTTTTGCGGGATCTGACCGTGTCGACGGTGTTCGAAAACGGGCTCTCCAGCTCTTACCGGCAGATCGTGTTCCAACCGTTGACCGACGCGGCCGCTGCGGCCGCCAGGCAATATGGTTTCGGCTACGAAGCGGACAGTCAATCCGTGCAGCTACGCGGCGCTCGCGTGTACCGCGGCGACGGCCGCGTGGACGAGGCCATCGAATCGGGTGAAGGCCCCGCCGACGACCCCTCGATCGCGACCTATACGTCGGCGCGCACGTTCTACATCCAGTTCCCTCGCCTGGAACCGGGTGACGTGGTCGAGCTCCGTTACCGCGTCGACGACGTGACGCCGAAGAACGACTTCGGCAACTACTTCGGCGAGATCACGTATCTGCAGGGGACCGACCCGGTGCAAAACGCCGAGTACGTGCTGATCACGCCGAAAACACGCACATTTTACATCGATCAAAACGTGCCGCAGCTGATCCAGAGTAACGAGGTCGTCGGCAATCAGAAGATCTATCACTTCTTCGCGGAGAAGGTGGCCGCGGTCGCGCCCGAGCCCGCCATGCCGCCGCTGCAAGAGGTCTTGGGCTTCGTGCACGTGTCCACGTACAAGGATTGGAAGGACCTGGGTCACTGGTACTGGGGCCTGGTCAAAGATCAGTTCGACTTGGACGACGAGACGCGGAAGCTCGCCAAGAAGATCACCCTCGGCAAGACCACTGACGTCGATAAAGTCAAAGCGGTCTACGAGTGGGTGACCAAGAACACGCGCTACGTGGCGCTCGAGTTCGGCATCTACGGCTACAAGCCGCGCCGCTGCGTGCAGACCGTGGCGCGAGGCTGGGGCGACTGCAAAGACAAGGCAACCGTGATCACCACGCTCCTGAACGAGCTTGGCATCAAGAGCACGATGGTCGTGCTGCGCACACAAATGAAGGGCGACTTCCGCTCCAGCATCGCGAGCTTCGCGCCCTTCGATCATGCCATCGCCTACGTGCCATCGATGAACCTGTACCTGGACGGCACGGCCGAGCTGACCGGCATCAACGAGCTGCCGCGGATGGACATCGGAGCTTTGGGCCTGCTCGTCAACGAGGGCAAGACCGAGGTGACCCACGTGCCGAACGTCGCGCCCGAGAAGAACTTCATGCGCCGTGAGGTCAAGGCGCAGCTGTCCAAGGGCGGTGAAGCGAAGCTCGAATTCGACTACGCGACGGGCGGCTTCAACGCGCCGCAATGGCGCAGCCAGTATCAATCCGAAGCCACCCGCGACGACCGCATCAACAACGACCTGGGTCGTGAGTTCCCCGGCTTCGAAATTGCCCCTGGAAACCTGGGCATCGTGACCAGTGATTTGACCCGCGTCGAAGAGCCCGTGCACATCAAAGTGCGCGGTTCTGCCCCTTCTTTTGCGCGCCGTGAAGGCAATCAGCTGAGCATGGCCGTGACCAACTCCTTCCGCCTGACGCCGAATTACGCGTCACTCTCGCAGCGCCGGCACGACGTTCGGCTGCTGGCGTTCTCCACGCTCGAAGACAAATACACGGTCAAATTGCCAGCAGGCTCCAAGATCGTGTCGGCCCCCAGCAACGCCGCGCAAGATACCCCCTTCGGATCCTATTCGGTCAGCGTCGAGAGCGATCGCGATCAGATCACGGTCGTGAGTCGCTTACTGGTGAAAGTCGACCGCGTGAAACCCAAAGACTACCCGGCATGGAAGAGCTTCTGCGAAGCGGCCGACCGCGCCCTCAGCCCCCGATTGGTGATCGAGTGATGCGTCTGCCGTCTCGCCCTCATGTTGCGGCTTGGGTCTTGTGCCTCGGCTTGCTCGGGAGCTGCGCCCCACATGCTCAGACCAGCAAAGCGGAGGGCGTCGAAACCCTGCGCAAGAGCGCCGAAGCCAGCCCAGACTCCGCGCTCGTCGGTCGTTGGTTGCTGGCCGAGTTGATCGCGACCGGCGGCAAAGCCGAGCGCGCGACGCGCGCCAAAGCCCGGCTCGAACAGCTGGGCGCGAAAGACATGGTGGGCCACTTCGCGCTCGGCCTCGATGCCTCGAGCCACGGCCGGTTCAGTGTCGCCTCCGAGTACTACTTGCAGGCGCTGAAGGCGGCGCGTGAAACGAACGACGAACGCGCGCCGTTCGTGGCTTGGTATGCGGCCCACCAAGCGGTCGCGTTCCGGCACACGGCCAAAGATCTGTGGCAGCGCTGGAAGCCGTTCGTCGAGAGCACGCTGAAGGATCCCCGGAATATCGGCTGGCGTGCGCGTGAAGAATTGGTCGACTGGTGGCGGCTCGAGGCCTTTCAAGAGGCGCAGAAGGGCTTCGACGACTCGGCCGCTGATTTCCACGGTTGTGCCAAGAAGCTCAGAATCGCCGGGCCCTTCGGGCGCAACGTCGCGAGCGACGCGCTTCGCGCATTTCCAGCAGAATTACCCGGCCCCTGGGCGCGGCGCTGGGATCCGGATCCGGCCGTCGGCGAGGCGCCACGCGTGCTCACGGTGAAGCGTACGGGCTGCAGCTTCAGCATCGACGAGCCGGTCGGGCCCGGCCTGTACTACGCCGAGACGTACTTGGAATTGCCCGAGGCGGCGGAGGTGTTGATCGCGCCCCAAAGCACGTTCGCAGTCTGGGTCGACGATCAGCTGGTGCAGGCCAAAGACCCGCGTGAGTGGGGCGTGTGGACGCGCCTCGGCGTGCGCGTGAAGCTCGCTCGCGGCCGGCACCGCGTGCTGGTGAAGGTCGGCGAGCCGCAGGTCGTGCTGCGCTTTCTGCGGCCCGATGGTCGCCCGCTCGGAGCCAGCACTTCGGACGATCCGACCAGCCCGTACTCCGTCGTGCCGCCCCAGGTCGTACCCGGCGCCAACGTGTTCGACGCCTTCGTCAAGAACGGCACGCTGACCGATCCCGGTGACGACCTACTGCGCTTTACTGGCGCATTTCTGGCCAATTTGGAGGGTCAGGGTGACGTGGCCTCGGTGATGCTCGAGCCGCTGCTCAAGGACCCGACGCGCGCGACCGGCGTGGTGCTCGACGCAGCCGCTGGCTTTGGCGCCGCCGATCCGATCTTCGCCCAGAGCCAGCGCCGCGATCTGACGCGCGCGCTGCGTGAAACTGCGATCAAGAAAGACGCCAAGCTGTGGCGCTCGCAACTCGCGCTCGCGCTTTGGGAAGCGGAGAAGAGCGGGATGACCGAGGGCGTGCGGCGCGTCGCGACGCTCGTCGATACCTTCCCGGAAGTGCCGGACGTCTTGACCGCGCTGGCCGGCATGTACAACGAGCTCGGCTGGACCTCGGAGAACGCGAGCAGCGTGCGCGAGCTCGCCAAGCGCTTCCCAGACGACCCGGACGCGCTGACCGCTGCGGTGACCGCCTTCGACGCCGTGGGCGACAACAAGACCGCAGACGCCTTGGTCGAGCGCATCAAGCGGCTCAATCGCGACAGCGAAATCGTGCTCAGCCGCGCGCTCAGCCAGCAAGATTATCCGACCGTACTGGCCGAGCTGAAGCGGATCGGCGCGCGCCGACCCGAACGCAAGGACATCGCCGAGCGCATCTACGACGTGATGGTGCGCGCCGGCGACGAAAAGGAGACCTGGAACAAACTCGAAGCCATGATCAAGAAGGAGCCCCGCAACGCTCGGGCCCGCTTGGATCTGGCGGACGCGCGCTACGCCAGCGGTTCGCACGACGCGCTGGTGCGCGCGCTGGTCGATGCGGTGCAAAACGGCGCTCCCACGGCGCCCCTCGAACAAGCCTTGGATTTGGTCGAAGGCTTGAGTGAGCTCGAGCCGTATCGGCTGAAAACCCAGCCTTTGATCGATGAGTTCGAGAAATCCGGCACGGTACTGCCCGGCACCGCGGCGCGCGTCCTGGACTACGCCGCGTTCTGGGTGCACGCCGACGGCTCGAGCCGCATGCTCGAGCACGAGCTGATCCGTGTGCAAAGCGCCGAAGCGATCACCTCGATGGCCGAGCAGCAGCTACAAAATGGCCTGATCTTGCACATGCGCGTGATCAAGAAGGACGGCAAGGTGCTCGAGCCCGAGTTGATCGAGGGCAAGCAGACCGTGACCATGCCCCACCTCGAGGTGGGCGACTACATCGAGACCGAGCGCATCGAGAGCAACCCGGGCGACGGCCAGCGCGGGCTCAACTATTCCGGCCCGCGTTGGTTCTTCCGCGAAGAAAACATCGCCTACGCGCGCAGCGAGCTGGTCGTGATTTCGCCGAAAGCCAAGCCGCTCTCGATCGAAACGCGCAATGACGTTCCGCAGCCGGAGGTGACCGAGAATGGGCCACTCGTCGTGCGGCGTTGGCGCGTACAGAATAGCCCGGCCGCGCCCGTCGAGCCGTTCGGCGCGCCGATCACGGAGTTTTTGCCCAGCGTGCAGCTCGGCTGGGGCGTGAGCTTGAACGACAGCTTGCGTTCGATGAGTGACGCAGTGGCGGACATGTCGCCCGTCGATCCCCGGCTGGTGCGTATCGCACAGCACATCGTGGAGGGCGTACCCGAGAGCTCTCGCGGCGAACGCGCCAAGCGACTTTACCGCTGGATTCTGGCCAACGTGCAGGAGGGCGAGGAGAGCGACGGCCGGCGCGTCGTGATTGGCAAAAATGGCAATCAGTGGCGCGGCTACATCGCGCTGTGCCGCGCGCTGCGCATCCCGGTCAACTACGCAGTGGCTCAAAACCGGCTCAGTTTGCCGCCCAGCGGGCCGTTCTCGGAGGCCACGCTCTTCACCCAGCCGCTGCTGCGCGTGACCGCGGACCGCGAACCGATTTGGCTCAGCTTCGCCGGCAAGTACACGCCCTTCGCTTACGTCTCCGCAGAGGCGCGCGGCATGCCGGCGTACGTGCTCTCGGAAGACAAGCCAGTAGCGGCCAAGGTGCCGGCCGCGGGCGCGCAGGACAACGTGCGCTACGGCGGCAAGATCCAGTTGAACGTGGATGGCTCGGCGGATCTGGAGCTCGAACAAAGCTTCTTTGGCAAGTACGCCATGGGGCTCAGGAACGCCCTCGCGGAGATCCCCGAAGAACAGCTGCGCGACGTACTCGAGTCGCGGCTGCTCGGCCCGGAGCTGCGCGGCCTCGAGCTCAAGAGCTACGCGCTCGATCACTTCGACGATCTAGACAGCCCGCTGGTGATCCGCGCCAAGGCAAGAATTCCGGCTTTCGCCCAGCGTTCGGGAGAAATGCTGCTGATCGCTCCGCCCTTCGGACCGCGCGTCAGCCAGCTCGCAGCCTTGCCCCAGCGTCAGACTCCGCTGCTGATGGTGGAGGCGACGCACCGGGAGATCAACCTGCGGCTGGTGCTGCCGACGGGCGCCGCGCTAGTCAACGATCTGCGGCCGGTGACGATCACTGACGGCGATCGCTCGGTGCAGGTCGCTGATCTTGCCAAGCCCGGCGAGCTGTCCTTGATCCGCGTCGTGAATTTGCCCGCGGGTCGCGTGCAACCCAAAGACTATCCGCGCTTTCTCGGCTTCGCCCGGCGCGCGGACGAAGCCCTCTCGCAAAGCATCCGAGTGAAACTTCAGTAAAGAGCGAGCAGCGAGCGACGCACGGGCAGCAGCGCTGGCGAGCGCAGTGAGCGCGGGTGCAACGGCGCCTGCGCTCGGCTTCGCTACTTCGAGCTCTTCTTCACCGCTTCGTCTGCGGCTTGCAGGCCTTTTTCGATGCGGGCTTTCACTTCTAGCGCATCAGCGCTGAGTTTTTTCCAGGCCAAGAGCACTCTCTTTCGCTCGCTGCCAGAGGCCGGGAAACCGGTGTCCTTTTGCGAAGTCGTGAAGGCTTCGTACTCGGTCCACTTGCCGCTCGCTTCGTCGTAAGCTTTTTGCCGCTCGCCCAAATCAGCCAGCGCAAACTGCAACTTGGCCTTCAGGCTCGGGTTGCCCGCCGCGACGACGCGCAGCCCGGCACTGAATGAAAGCTCGGCCTCGTGCAGATCGCCTTTGAGAATCTGCGCCTCGCCCACGCGATAATGGCCGAGCGCGTTGGTCGGCTCCTTGGTGAGCGCGTCGCGATAGGCCGCGATCGCAGCCTCGAAATCGCGCGCCAGCAGGGCGCTGTCGCCGCGTTTGAGCGCTTCGGTGAATGGGCTAATGCCTTGGACGCCACGCGGATCGCGGCGCGCTTCCAGAGTGGCGGCCGGTTTGCTCGCCGCTTCGGGCTCTGCTCCGGCGCTCGAGGCGAGCACGAGCAGCGAAGCGAGCAGCGCGCCAGAACACAGCCGGTGGAGCATCGAGTCAGAATATCATCGCTCCTTCCACAGCCCTGTGTGATGCCTGTGGAAAACCCGGCAAGTCACTGAAATTGCCGACAAATATTGCGCGCGTGAGATGCCCCGCAGGGGGCTCGCGCGGCGCGGGTTACCATCCGCCCGCGATGAGCCTGCGCCAAGCGACTGCTTACCATCCGCCCGCGATGAGCCTGCGCCAAGCGACTGCTTACCCCTGGAACGCGCTCGAGAGTGTGTCACGCAGGGCCGCACGGCGTGCCGCACAGGCGCGTCGTCAGGTCCAGGCGGTGCTCGATCCCACGCGGCTCGGCGCCGCGCTCGGCGAGCTCACCGAGTGCGAGATCTCGATCATCGTGCAGCGCGTCACGTGCACGGCACCGCGGCGGCGACCTCTGACCGTGTTGGGCTTCGAGCTGGCGGACAGCGGCGTGTGTTGCGCGCTGTCGATCGAGCCGGAGTTGGCAGCCAACGCCTTGGCACGCGTGCTCCGCCGACCGATCAAGCTCAGCCAGCCGGGCGCGCTGGACGACTCGCTTTCTGGCGCCCTGCACGCGCTCGTGCTCGAGCTGGCCCGGCGCTGCGGGGCGCGCGGCGCGTTGCATCTGCTCGAGGCGAGCGATGCCCAGACTCGCGCGCGCGAAGTGTTCGTCGAAGCCACGGTGCTGGTCAGCGGCACGGCGTATCAAGCGCTCGCCGCGCTGGAGCTCGCGGACCTGCCCAAGCAGCGCGAGGCCACGCTCGAAGAACTCGGTGAGCTGCCCCTCGCGCTGCCAGTCGTGATCGGTTGGAGCTTGGCCGAACGCGCCGCGCTAGCGGATTTGCTGCCGGGAAATGCTTGGTTTCCCGGTCCCGGGCTGTGGCTCGACCCGACCGGTGCGGGAGCCGTGGCACTGGCGGCGCCACAGCAGGATCGGGGCCTCCGAGCCACGCTGTCACGCGATGGCCGAATCGTGTTACGGGAAGGCAGCGTCCAGCTCTTGCCCGACGCAGGTGAGCTCATGTCAGATCCAGAGAAAGCAGAAGCGTCGTTGATCGACGCAGTGCTCGATTCGCCCGTAGTGGTGCGGATTGAAGTCGGCGCGGTGAGTATGAGCGCACGTGAGTGGGCTGGCCTCGCGCCGGGCGACGTGATCGAGAGCGGCTGCCGCATCGCCGAACCGGTGGTGCTACGCGTCGCCGGGCGTGAAGTGGCGCGCGGTGAACTGGTCAACTTGGAGGGTGAGCTCGGCGTGCGCATCCGGGAGCTCGTTCGTTCATGACTCAGTCTCGATTTGCTACGGTCGCATTGACAGCCGCCTTGTGCGCTGCAGTTGGTTGCAAAAAAACTCAACCCAATGACGCCGTTCCGAGTTCCGGAGCTGCTGCGCCGGCTGCCAGCGGCAGCGCGCCCAAAGCGGTCGCGCTGGCTGCAAAGCCCTGGTTTGTGGGCGGATTCGCCGGCCAATACGAGGCCAAGCCAGCGACCGTCGAGATCAAGGTCGGGGCGCTCAAAGAGTGGACCAAGGACGACGGCAAGCTTTCGAGCGGCCCTGGCAAGCTCAGCCTGCAAATCGACGAGGTCGGCCAGGTCGACGGCACGAGTGAGGGCGCGCTGGGCGCGGGTCACGTGAGCGGTAAGGTCGAAGACGACACGCTGCGCGTTCAGCTGTCACCCGCAGATGACGCGGGCCTGCACGGCGTGCTGGTCGCGACCCGCGACGGTGATGGCTTCAAAGGTTCGATCGAAGCTTCGAGCGGCGACAGCTTGCGCGTGCGCACCGCAGCCATCGAATTGAAGAAGTCCCCCGCCGGGGATCGCGCAGAACGTCAAGCCAACTGAGGCGATTGTGGAGCGAGTCGTCCTGGGCCTGAATCGAGTGCGCGCAGCGCTGGCCCAGGCCTTGGAAAGCGCCGGGCGAGCGCCCGATTCGGCGCGCCTGGTCGCGGTCTCCAAGTTCCAACCAGCCAGCGCGATTCGCGCCGCGTACGCCGAAGGACAGCGCGATTTCGGCGAAAATTATCTGCAAGAGCTGGAGCAGAAAGCCGCCGAGCTTGCGGATTTGAGCGATCTGCGTTGGCACATGATCGGCCATTTGCAGCGCAACAAGGCGCGCGCCGTGGCGCCGCTCGCGTCGCTGATTCATACCGTGCATTCGCCGGAGTTGGTGCGTGAGCTCGACAAGCGAGCGAGTGGCGTATCCCTGATTGGAGCGCGCGCGTTCGTTGCGGGTGAGTCGCGTTTGGCGGTGTTGGTCGAAGTGAACGTGGGCGGTGAGGCACAAAAGAGCGGCTGCGCGCCCGAGGCGCTAGCGCCGCTCCTGCAGGCGCTGGACGAAGCGACACACCTCCGCTCACTGGGTCTGATGTGCGTGCCGCCCCACACCGAAGATCCGAGCGGCGCGCTGCCGTTCTTCCAGCAATTGTCACGCTTGCGCGACGAGCACGGCGGCGCCCAGCGCTTGCCCGAGCTAAGCATGGGCATGAGCGCGGATTTGCCATACGCCGTCGCCGCCGGCGCGACCATCGTGCGCGTGGGCAGCGCAATTTTCGGCGAGCGTCCGCGAGCGGAGCGCTGAGCGTGGCGCGCCGCGGTGCTCGCCCACCGATGAGCGATCCGACCTTGCTCGAGGCCGCCGCGCGCCGCGGACACCTAGCCGCGCCCCCCGCACCGCTCGCCGAACGCATGAGGCCGCGTACGCTGGAAGAAGTGCTGGGCCAAGACACGCTGCTGCGCGGCGGGCGCTTGCTGCGCGAGGCGATCGAGAAGGATCGCGTGCCCTCGCTCATCTTGTGGGGGCCACCCGGCTCGGGCAAGACGTCTCTGGCGCACGTGATCTCGCGCGTCACCAAGACCGAGTTCGTGGCCTTCAGCGCGGTCTTGGGCGGCGTGCAAGAGCTGCGCACGATCATCGAGGCCGCCCGCGAACGGCGCTCGTACCAGGGACGCGGCACGACGCTGTTCGTGGACGAGATCCATCGCTTCAACAAGAGTCAGCAAGACGCTTTCTTGCCGCATGTCGAAAACGGCACCGTCACGTTGATCGGCGCCACCACGGAAAACCCGTCTTTTTCGGTAAATGCCGCGGTTTTGTCGCGCTGCCGGGTGTTCCGTCTGGAGGGCTTGAAAGAGGTCGACATCGTAGCGCTGTTGGAGCGCGCGCTGCACGACTCGGAGCGCGGCCTGGGCGAACGTGGAGTGCAAGCCGAGCCCGAGGCGCTGGCAGCGATCGCCAAGGTTGCCGGCGGTGACGCGCGGCGCGCCTTGGGTCTACTCGAAGTCGCAGTCTCGCTACTACCCGAGGGCGCCGCGGTACTCGACCCGAGCACCGTGGAACGCGCGGGTGAGGCGCGCACGCTGCTCTACGACAAATCTGGCGAAGAGCACTACAACGTCACCAGCGCGCTGATCAAATCGCTACGCGGAAGCGACCCGGACGCGGCTCTGTACTGGCTGTTTCGCATGCTGGATGCAGGCGACGATCCGTTGTTCTTGCTGCGTCGTTTGATGATCTTCGCCAGTGAAGACGTGGGCAACGCCGACCCGCGCGCGCTCGAGGTGGCGGTGAACGCGGACAGCGCGTTTCGTCGCATGGGCCTGCCCGAGGGCATGTTTCCGCTGTCTCACGCGTGCCTGTATTTGGCGAGCTGCCCCAAGTCGAACGCGGTCAAACGCGCGATCGGCGCCGCGCGCGCTGCGATCGACGATCGCGGCGCGCTACCGGTACCGAAGAAGCTGCGCAACGCCGTGACCCGACTGATGAAGGACGAAGGTTACGGCCAAGGCTATCAATACCCGCCCGATCGCGAAGGCAGCTTCGTCGCTGGCGAGACCTATTTGCCCGACGAAATCGCGGGCGCGCGCTTCTACGAGCCCACACAACAGGGCTTGGAGAAAGCAATCGGCGAGCGCCTACGCCGGCTGCGCGGCGAGTCCGAAGCAGAGCCGCCCGCAAAGCTCGAGGGTCAGAGCAAACCCGAAGAGCGCGAGTGAACCTGAACGCCGCGCTTCAATCGCAATAAACGAGCGTGGCCGAACGGGGACCGCGATCGAAGCCGTGCCAGCACACGCTGTCCCTGTCGGTCGGACAGATGCACGCGCACGCGGCGTCGGTGTCTTCGAAGCACATGCCGGACTCCGTGAGCCAGTGGCAAGGGAGCGTGGGGTTTCGAGCGCGATCGAAACCGGGTACACATTGCCCGAGCGGCTGAGAAGGGAGCGAGCCAGTGGTACTGGACTTTCCTGCGCTGCCTTGGGCGGGACTGCTGGTATCTGGCTGGCCCGGCTCCGACTCACCGCTGCCGGGCTCCGCGATCGCGCGGCCCCCACAAGCCACGAGCCCCACGAGTCCCAGTGTCGAAAGGCCTAGCCACAGTCGTGTCATCGTTCTTTTGTCAATGTCGAGCACAGGCCGGGTCGATCACTTCCTCAACAATTGCTCGCGGATATCGCTCAAATTTGCCCGCTTTGCCACAAAGCGCCGACTCCGTCGGCGGGCAGGCCGCTGCTATTTGGATGCTGCCAGGGACGGGTCGAGCACGCCCAAGTAGGGCAGGTTGCGGTACCGCTCCGCGTAATCCAGCCCGTAGCCAACCACGAACACGTCCTCAATCGTGAAGCCGAGATAGTCGATCTCGACCTCGCGCTGGATGCGCGCCGGCTTGTGCAGGAGTGCCGCGACCTTCACCGAAGCCGGGTTGCGCCCCCTGAGCTGCTCTCGCAAGTAGGAGATGGTGAGGCCGGTATCGATGATGTCTTCGACGATCACGAGGTCGTCCCCGGTGACGGGCCGCGTCAGATCTTGGGTGATCTGCACGACACCGCTCGACTTGGTGTCGTCCCCGTAGCTGCGAACGCCGAGAAATTCCAGGCGAATCGGCAAATCGATGGCGCGCGCCAGATCGGCCGCGAACATGAAGCTGCCTTTGAGCACGCTGAGCAACACCACAGACCGCCCCGCGTAATCACGAGTGATCTGCAGCGCGAGTTCGTTGACGCGCACGGCGATCTGCTCGGCGCTGATCAACGGTCGAACTTCAGGCGGTGTAAATACGGGCACACGATGAGTCTCGCGTAGACCGGCACGCACGGCAAGGGGGGCGCGCGGGGCGCGTTGCCTCAGAGCGGCAGGCGTGTGGCCCGCGCGCTGAGTGAGTGGCCGTCACTCGTCACTTCGACCGAGCCGCTGCGATCGAGGCGTAGCGTGCGCACCTGATGCGCGGAGAGCCGCTCCACGGTCGGCAAATGTGGGTGTCCGAAGCGGTTTCTGACGCCGCACGAGAGCGTGGCCAGGGCTGGCGCGACGAGCGACAGGAAGGGCTCGCTGGTGGAGGTGCGGCTGCCGTGGTGGCCGACCTTCAAATAATCCGCGCGCAGCTCGGGCGCATGGGCCGAAACGAGCTCGGCTTCTTCTTCATGCTCGGCGTCGCCCGTGAATAGGAAGCGACGTTCACCGTAGGCGACGGAGATCACGAGCGAATTGTCGTTGGCTCCGCGCTGGGGCGTGAACGAGGGACACGGCGCGAGCAGGCGGACCTGCGCTGCGCCGAAGTGACGCGGTTTGCCGCATAACTCTTCAGGGTGACGAATCGGCACGCCTCGAGCGCGGAGCGAGCGCACGAGCTGTGCGTACAGCGGCCCCGCGCCCTCGGCCTCGCCCTGACCGGAATCCCAGAACTCACCGACCTCCAGCTGCTCGAGAGCGCTCGCGAGGCCAGTGAAGTGATCCGGGTGCGGGTGGCTGAGCACCGCGATCTCGACGCGGCTGCGACGGCGCGCGCGTAGCACGGGCAAAACCACGGCCTTGCCCGGGTCGACTGGGCTGCCGACGAAGCCGCCGCCATCGATCAAAATGCAGGCGCCGTTCGGCAAATCGATCAGGTTCGAGTCGCCCTGACCGACATCGAGCGCGCTGGCGCGGATTACGCCGCGGGGCCTGCCCGCGCGCCGCGCCGCGTATTCCAGCCCGCAGAACGCCAGCACCGAAGCGGCGCCCCAGGCAACTAGCAGGCGTTGACGCTCGCGCGCCTGGAGCTCGAGGAATGCGCTGCCGCGCAGGGCGCAACAGCCCAAAATGAAGAGCGCGATCAGGCTTAGTTGAAAGCGCCCCGGATCAGGCAGCGTGAGCGCCAAGAAGTTCGCTTCTGCGCTCAACCAAGCGATGCGCTTCACGACCAGGAGCGCGCCCGAGGCGACCAAGGCGGCGCCACGCTCGAGCGGCGGAATCGGCGCCAAGAGCAGGTGTGCGAGGCACAGCGGCAGCGCGACCGATTCACCGACCGGCGAGGCCAGCACGTTGGCCACGAGGCCCGCCAAGGTGACGCCGGAAGCCAAGACCGCCAACAGCGGCGCGCACGGAATGGTCGCCGACAAGGTCGTGCAGAAGCTCACCGCCAAGAAGCGCAGCGGCCGCGAGTCGATGCGCTCACAGCGCGCAGACAGCGGCTGACCGAGCCAGATCAAACCCGAAGTTGCTGCCACCGAGAGCATGAACGACAAATCGAACGCGCACAGCGGATCGAGCAGCGCAAAGACCAGCGTGGACAAGCCGAAGCTGCGCACGGTCAGCGGCTTGCGACCCAAAGCGCGCGCTGCAAAGGCCACGGAGAGCATGAACGCGGCGCGCCACGCGGAGCTGCTACCGCCTGCAAAATCGGCGTAAATCAAGGCTAAAACTAGGCCGACGCAGCTCGCGAAGCGCGCCACCTCCCAGCGCGCGGCCAACCGCTCCACGCGCGTTAACAAGAACGTGAGCGCGTGCACGATGGCCACTACTGCGAACACCAAATGGGTGCCGCTGACCGCGAGCATGTGTGAAAGGCCACTCTTCTGAAATGCTTCTGCATCTTCCGGCAGCAGATCATTTTCACCGAGCACGAGCGCGCGGGCCATGCCTGCGGCAGCGGGCACAAATGTGAGCACGATCCGCTTGCGAGCGTGGGCACGCGCGCGATCGATCAGCGTGCGAAAGCCCAGCTGCCGCTCGGTCACGTCCAACGAGAGCACGCCGCCCGTGAGCACGATGTTTTGGCGCGCCGCGGGCGGGGTCGGATCGGCCGTATCAAAGTTGCGGAAAAGCTGCACAGGCGCGAGATCCGCAATCACGTGCACGCGATCGTCGCGCGCCAGAGCATCCGGACCGCCGTGCAAACGAGCGCGAAAAGGCACGGGCAAATGCCGAGACTCGCAGTCGGCGCGCGTGACCTCGGCCACGAAGCTCGCCGTACCGTCCGACCACACCGGCGAGGCAGCGACGATCGCGCTCAGATCACAGCGGCTGGGCGGGCCGATCGCGTCGCGCAGCTGGATACGCGTGGCTTCGAATTGGCGAATTTTCTGCGCGCCCCGCGCCGCGCCCAGCGAGAAAAACAGCAGCACACACGCGCCCGCTCGCCAGCTGAGCTGCGAGCGCAAGAGGAGCGCGGCACAGCACAAGCAGAGCAACGCCGGCAGCGGGTAGACCGCGCACACGCCACCAGCGACCGCCGCCACCGCGGTGAGCAGCACCCCATCGACGCGCATGCCGAACGCAATGCAAGCGCGAGGCCGCGCATCTTCGCGCGGCCTCGCGGCAAGGCCGGCTGGCGAAGCTCAGGGATCGTCGGACGAAGCGCCACCCTCGCCGCCACTTGGCGGCAGTGGATCCTGCGCGTTGGGCAGCGGTTCCTGAGCGCCGATTTCTGGAGCCTGCGGAGCGGGCAGCGGATTTTCCGCGGCCCACTGAGGTTGCTGCGGGTCGGGCTGCGGGTCTTGGCTAACCACGGGTTCAGGAGCCGGCCTTCCGCCCTCACCACAGCCCACGAGCAGGCCGCAGCCAAACACAGCCAACAACGAGTATTTCAGGAACATGCCAGCCTCCCGATCAACGGAAGTAATACAAGGCCGCGATGTTGCTGGTGAAGATGTTCCACGGATTGTTGCCGACGGACGTGCCGAGTGAGGTCGTGTTCACGGACGTGGCGGCTCCTCCACCGGGCGGCGTGATCTTGGAGCGATCGTAGCTCAATGCCAGACCGACGCCCGCTTGTAGCGACAGCTCGGGGATGCCGATGAAGCCGAACTGAATTTCGCCGCCCGCGCGCGCGCCGATATCGAAGTGAATGCCGCTCAAGTCAGCGCCCTGCCCACCTGGAGCCGCGGGCGTGGTCTTGGAGCTGGCGACACCGAAGTTGAGCTCGGGAATCACCTGGAAGCTGAAGTGCTTCGAGCCCGCGAGCGCCAAGGGCACGCCGCCGTGCAGCATGAACACGGTGTAGCCCTGCAGATCAGTGCTGGTGTCTCCTAGCTTGCTCGAGCCGCCGCTAAACAGCAGGCCGATGCCCGCGTCGATACCGATCAGCGGGTCGAGCCAATAGCGAACCCCGATGATCGGCGCGTCGACGGCAGCGGTTTCGGGTGTACCGAGGGGATTGATGTTGATCGTGCGACGCCCCATGTAGCCAATACCGAAATGCCGAACCACCGCGGCGTGGTCGGTGGCATCGGCCGCCGGCTCGGGCGTGGCGCCGGGCAGGGTCATGCCCGTCTGGGCGCGCGCCGGTGGAGTCGTGGCAGGGTCGTCGGGGGCCGTCACGACCGGCGTGGTGGTCGTGGTCGTGGTCGTCGAGGTCGTTTCCACGGCGGCCTCGACGGCCTGCGCGGCGCTACCTGCCGTCAGTGCCGTGCTGGCCAGCAAAAGCCCGATCGCGTATTTGGCGCTATTCATGGCCGGCATCGTGAATCGGATTGTTTCGGGCGAGCAACTACTAGGTAACGCGACGCGTCATGCAGGCTGAGGCTACGGTGCGCGAGTGCCGGCCAAACGACGTATCGATCTCATCCTCGTCGAGCGAAAGCTCGCCCCCACGCGCGCACAAGCACAAGCCTTGGTGCTCGCGGGTAAGGTGTTCACGGGCGATCGCCGGATCGACAAGGCGGGTACGGAACTGGATCCGAACGTCGAGCTGATCGTGCGCGAGCCCGAGCGCTTCGTGTCGCGCGGCGGGCACAAGTTGGAAGGCGCACTAGACGCCCTCGGCTGTCAGGTCGAGGGCGCGATCTGCGCAGACGTGGGCGCGTCCACGGGCGGCTTCACCGATTGCTTGTTGCAACGCGGCGCGAGCAAGGTGTACGCGATCGACGTCGGGCACGGACAGCTCGCGCACAAACTGGTGAGCGATGCGCGCGTCGTGGTCATGGATCGCGCGAACGCACGACATTTGACGCCAGACGTATTCGCCGAGCGCCTGGACTTGGTGGTGGTCGATGCCTCCTTCATTAGCCTGGAAAAGCTGCTGCCCGCGATTACCAGCTGGCTGACACCCAGCGCGCGCTTACTCGCGATGATCAAGCCGCAATTCGAAGTCGGCCGCGACGAAGCACGCAAGAGCCGCGGTGTGATTCGCGATCAATCCGTGCGCAGCGCGGCGATCGAACACGTGCTCGCCGCGATCCGCGAAGCCGGCTTCGACGTGCAAGGCGGCGCGGACTCCGACGTGCCCGGGCCCAAGGGCAACGTGGAGTACTTCGTGCTCGCAACGAGAATCTGAGTTTCGCCCTTTGAGCGGAACTCCGCGCGCCGTGAGGTGCGCTGCTGGATCGCGATCGCCCACTCTCTCGATCCAATCGCCTGGGTGATATCCCCCATCGCGCCAGCCCATTTTCGGGAAAAGGCCCTCAAAAGATCAGTCCATCGCAATCAGGTGTCGGGTACCTTCGTTGCGATGCACGACCGGCGGGTCGCGCTTCACCTGGAGGAGCCAATGCAGAAAATGAATATGCAGCGGGTGGTGTGGTGTTTAGGCGCGCTTTTGTCGGCATGTTCCGGCGATGCAGGGCTAGGCACGGACGAGCCAGGCGCAGGTCAAACTCGAGAGGAGATCATTCGAGCCACGCAAACGGGCGGCAGGAACGAGGTCGTGATGATTTACGCGACCACCATCAATCCGAGTACGGGAAATCTGACTCCGATCATTTGCAGCGGTTCGTATTTCGCGCCGCGCGTGGTGTTGACGGCCGCGCATTGCCTCGAGAACGTGTGGGCCGACCAAATCTTCGTCTACTACGGCGATAACTTCAGCGCGGATTTCTCGCAGCTGACCAAGGTTGGTGAGACGTACGTGCCGCCGCCTCCCGGCGCGCCCTCCTTCTGGTCGCAGGGCAACTCCTTCGAGCAGCATCCGCAGTGGGATCCGAACCTCATTCATCCGGACATGGGCGTAGTCTACCTCGATCGCAAGCTGCCCTTCGATCCGCTACCACTCGGGCGCTTTCGGCTCGACAACACCTGGCTGAACAAGCAAGTGACGATCTCGGGTTGGGGCGCCAATAGCGCGCCGCCCGCGGGCGGAGGCGTTCAACGCACCGGCAAGACCAAGATCTTGGGCTCGCCGACCGCTGCGGACTATCACCCGGAGGATCCGAACCCAGGCATGCTCAACGCGACCGTGCGTAGCAACACGGTCAAGATCGACGGTCGCGCCCCGAACTCCAACAGTTGCTTCGGTGACTCTGGCGGCCCGATCATCGTCAATAAGTCCGGGCAAGATTACATCGCGGGCGTCTCTTACTTCGGCGGCTTGTCCTGCGAGCAATATAGCCTGTACGTGCGCATCGATCCGTTCTTGCCGTTCCTCGATCAGGCGTACAAGAAGGGCGGGCAAGAGACGCTGATTCCGTTCTTGGAATGCGCCGCACCGAATCCGAGCGGCACGTACACGGCCTACTTCGGCTACCAGAACAAGAACGGCGTCACGGTGACGGTGCCCTACGGCACGAAGAACCAGCTCGCCCAGGACACGGTTGGCTGGCGCCCCTCGCAATTCAAGCCCGGCACGCAAAATTTCGTCTTCGGCGCGGACATTCCGAACAACCAGAGCATCACTTACAAACTCTCACCCGACAACAGCCCGACCACGACGCTCACCGTCAACAAGAACACCAAGGTCTGCACTGCCGCGCAGGCCGCCCAGGTCGAATGCGGCAACTACTGCCGCGCGAACAGCCGTTCGGGTTGCCCGGGCCTATTGCCTGCGTTGAACACGTGCATCAGCGAGTGCGTGAGCTTCAAGCAATTCATCGCCGAGGCATTGCCGAGTTGTTCCGACGAATTTACGGCGTTCAACAACTGCGTTGCGGCGGTGCCACCGGGCACGCCGCAAAACTGGACCTGCTCCAGCGGCTCGCTGCCCACGCCGGCGACCGCCTGCCAGAGCCAAGGTGAAGCGCTCAACGACTGCTTCATCAACGGCGGCTGAAACCAGCCCTGAGGCTCGATCGCGGGCCTCTCGGCGCTCTCGATTGAGCACGAAAGAGCCGCCATCGAATGAAGCGGTGGCGGCTCTGCTCGTTTGGGTTCGGCGAGCCGCGATCAGAACAAAAGCATCACGCGGAAGCGGCCGCTCACGGCGTTGTTCGTGTAGGTGCCGGCCTTGTAGTCCTCGACATGATTGCGCGCGTGGGAGAGCACGAACTTGAAGTACAGCTTTTGCCAGAGCGTGTACTGAGCGGCGCCGAAGATCTCGAATTGGTCGTTGCTATCGACCTTGCCCTGATGTGAGCCCGTTCGGTCGTCGGGGCGGAAATTCTCCCTGTGGTTCTGGAACGCACCCAAGCCCAAAACGAGCGGTTCGTAGCCGGGACTCGCGTTCAAGAACGCGCCGTAGGTCTGAACGGTGTTGCTGCCGGCCAGATCGGTTTGGCCAAATTGGTCTATGACGTCCTCGAAGCCGCGCGCGAAGCTGGCGCCGAATTCGACGTAAGGATCGAGCACGAATTGCGCGGCGAAGCCGTAGCCGTTGCGCGAGTTACGCCCCTTCTGTTTCGAGTCCTGCGGCATTGCCGTGCCGAACTCCCACCCGGCTTTGAGCTTGAGGTAGCCAATGTCGAAGATGGCAGAAGGGCGGACATCGATTTGATACGGGTTCGACGTCAGGTTACCGGCGCCAAAATGGCCGAGCAGCTCGCCTCGTAGGTACTTCGTCGGGTAGACGTGCACGGCGTAGCCACCGAGCAGTTTGTCCTGCCGATCCCAGAAATAGCTGAGGCCATAGCCATCCGTCGGTCTCGGCAGCGACGAGCTCACGATCCACGCGCCGGAACGCTCGAGCGTGTTCTGGTCGAGGCCCATGCCGAAGTGGTTGGCGATTTCCCAGCCCTGGAAGCGGCCGACGGTGACGTCGAACAGGTTCCACTTGCCGAAGCGTAGCCAAAGATCGTCAGTGGTGCCGAGCACGCCCGTGAGTGGGTCCGGGCGCATGTCGCCATGCAAAACGAGCTCCGCGTTGCCCTGCACGAACCAGCCGCCGTTGGCGTTGTACGTCGGTGTCACGCGCAGCACGCCGCGCGTTTGCGTGGACCAGCGGTTTTGATCATTGAGATTGGCGCCCGCGAGGCTGCCGTCCACCGCAATGTGCGTGTAGCTGAGATCGTTCCAGAGCGACCCCGAGAGACCGATGCGCAAGCTCGGCTGGCCCGCGATTTGCGGCATGTAGGGCCATTGCTGACCGTGGAAGGTGAGCCACAATGAGCCGTACTTGATGCCGCGCGTCTGAACGCTCGGGTAAGCAGAGCCGGGCAGTTGCTCGATGCCGACGAGCGACACCGTTCTTTCGCGCTCGACGCTCGTGCCGGACGCGGTTGTCGGCGTCGGTGGAGGCAGTGGCTCTGGCGCCTTCACCGCTTGCGCGACGCTCGTAGGCTCCTTCGGCGCCGGGGGCGCGGCAGGGATGCCCGCCGGAGCATCGCTGGGTATCGCCGCCGCGTCCTCGGACCCAGCCGGGGTCGAGGCAGGGAGCGGTGGTTCGTCCTGAGCCAGCGCTGGCGCGCCGAAGCCGAGGCAGAACGAAGCCACTGAACAGGCCACACCGAGGCTGAAACCATATCGTCGAGAAGTCATGCTTCCTATCTCCGGTTCAGGGTCAGAGTCAGAGTCAGAGATCGCGTTTGAGCGTCGGGCTCAGTCGCCCTGAACCATCAAGCTGCCGTGGTTGGCCGTCACTTCGGCGTCGTCAGCGTTCTTGCCGACTAGGATCGTGTACGCGCCCGAGTCGATCACCCACTTGCCGTTCGTGCCACCCTCCCAGCGACGGAGATCGCGAATGCGCAACGGCAGCTGCGCCGTGGCGGTCTGGCCCGCCTTCACGCTCACGCGCGCGAAGCTCTTGAGCTCTTTGAGCGGGCGATCCCCGGTGATGCCGGCTGGCTTCGGCGGCGGCTTCACGAACAGCATGGCAACCTCGTCGCCATCGACGGTGGAGCTATTTTTGATCTCGACGGAGACGTTGAAGACCGCGTCCTTGGCGGCCGTTTGGCAGGGCAGCGTCAGGTTCGAATACTCGAAGCTCGAGTAGCTCGAGCCGTGCCCGAACGGAAAGACCAAGCTGACCGTTTGACCTGCGGCTTTCCGGCGATCGTACTCGCGATAGCCGAAGAAATAGCCCATGTTCGTGGAGGTTTCGGGCCCCTTGAACGGCATCAGGTCGAGCTCGGTCTGCGTCGGCCAGGCCATCGGCATTTTGCCGGAGAAGTTCGCCGCGCCGAAGATCAGCTTGCCGAGCGCAGCACCGCCGCGCTGCCCGCCGTAGCCAGCCCAAATGGTGGCCTGGTTCTTGTTCGCGTGGGCGAGCCAGGGCAAGTTCACGATCGAGCCCGATTCGACGATGATCACCGTCGGCTTCATCAGGTCGAGCACGCTCGACACGAACGCGTTCTGTCCTTGCGGCAGATCGAGCGTGCTGCGATCTCCGCCCGCCCCGATCGCATATTCCTCACCTTCGTCGCCCGGTGAATATCCGACGACCACCACGACGCTGTCGGCGCTCGCGGCCGCCGCAGCGGAGTTGCCGCTCGTGACTTGCCTCGTGCTGCCAGCGGCGGCTTGGATGCCCGCGAATGGCCCGACCGAGCGCGCCGGATCGCCGTTGACTCGACTCGAACCGCGGTCGCCGAGCGCAGGATCCGTCGCGTAGTGGAAGGTACAGGACCGGCCGTTCGTGCCGCAGCTCTTCGGCACCGAGGAGCTGATCAGCTTGAAATCCTGGTCCGGGCCGACGACCGCGATCTTCATGGCGCTCGTCAGCGGAAGTACGCTCTTGCCAGGCAGATCGCTGGTCGCGGGCCCGTTCGCCAGCAGCACGGCAGATTTGAGCGCTGCCTCCTCAGCCAGCGCCTCGTGATCGGTACTGGCTGTGATCGACCCAGCGGTGAGCGTCGAAGTCGGCGGTTTGATGCTCCACGCGTCGCCCGTCGCCGTGTTGAACCGGTACTTCTGCGTGAGGACGCGCTTGGCCGCCTCTTCGACCAGCGCTTGGTCGGCTTGGGCCAGCGTGGCCGTCGAGTAGTGTAGTGTCCAAGGCACCTCGATATCGAGGCCGGCTTCCACGGCGTCGCTGGTCAGGCTCTGGGCCGTCGCGGCGTCGGGCACGCTCTGATCGCCCGGCATTGCCCACCAATCGGAGATCACGAGCCCCTGAAAGCCGAAGCCGCCCTGCTCGATCGGCGCTTTCAGAATGTCTCTGAGCAGGTGCTTGTTCTGCGTGGCCTTGAAGCCGTTGATCAGGTTGTAGGACGCCATGATGCAGCCGACACCGCCGTCCTGAATCACCATCTCGAAGTGACGACCGTAGATCTCGCGGAGGGTCTGCTCGCTCATGATCGCGTTCTGCGTCGAGCGTCCCTTCTCGATGTTGTTGGCCGCAAAATGCTTGGCGCAGCCCGTTACGTACTCTTGCAAGCCGACCGTGAAGGCCGTCGCCATGCGGCCGGTGTGATACGTATCCTCGCTGTAAGTTTCCTGCGTGCGACCCCAGTACGGGTGACGAATGATGTTCATGCACGGCGCGAGCAGCATGTTGTTCATGGACGCCGCGGTCTCGTCCCCGAGCGCCTGACCAATGCGCTTCTCGAGGTCGAGGTCCCACGAGGCCGCGCGCAGCGAAGGCGCAGGGAACACCGTCGCGAAGTTATTGCCGTCGTCTTGCCGGTTTTTTTGGCCGGCATCGAGGTTCACGCCGCGCCCCGCGTCGCGGTAGTTGTAGCCGCGGATGGTGCCCACGCTCGGCACTACGACGTCGGGGCTCCGCTCGATGTCTTGGTAATCCATGTTGCCGACCGGGATACCGATCATCTGGCTGGCCCTCTCGGCCGGGCCCATTTGCGATACGGTCGTCGCGGCGGCCTTGGTGACCTCTGGCGATACGCTATACGCCCGCATGTAAGCAGCATCGAACTGCTGCGAGGCGACGGCGTTGCACGCAAATTGCGGAAGCAGCGGCCCCGAGCCGGCTGCATTGCTCGCGTTGCCCGCGCCAGCAGTACCGGTGTTGCCGCTACCGGCCGCGCTCGCGATCGGATTGCCACTCTGGGCATTCCGGTACGCCTCCCAGGTCCGACTCGAGTTGCCGCACGCGGCAAAAGGCGTCAGCACGAACAGACACGTGATCACAGAACGCGTAGCAGGCGCGCATCGAATCATGAGCTCCACTCCCTTCAGGCGATATCTACCGAGTTAAAAGACGTGCCAAATCAGCCGCAAAAGGCGGAAAATGGCCGGCCGGGCGAAGCGCGACGCTGGCCCGCGAAATAAGGTGTCGCCCCCCATTGAACAGCGAGCACCCTTCGCACGAAGAGCGCGCGCCGTCCCGACGCTTGTTTAATTCCCAGAATCGGTCGCGCTGATCACGACGCGCGAAAAATCGATTCATCGGCTCACGCTCGACTCCGACGCTCCGACGCTCGCGGCATTCCCAGAACCTGCGACACTGATCACGGCGGGCGAATTCGCTCTGATCCCGGCCGACTTCGAAAGGAAAGGGTACTAACCGATCGGCGTAAGACGAGAGACGCACGGCCCCCCGCTTCCGACGAGAACTGCGGAGGACGTCAGCGGCACAATCCACGCCGCCCGAGCGGCACGCGACGGGAACACGGCCGCGCTCGGAGGTGCGCTGCCGGATCGCGATCGCCCCCTCTCACTTAAATCAGGGAGCGCCGACTCACTCGCTGCTCTAAAACAGCAGCACCCACGCGTCGTAAATCGTGTGCGTCCAAACCGCTGGCGCGAAGCCGCGGAAGGCGTAGATGGCGGTGAAGACCAAGCCGCACACGGCGCGGAAAACGAATGAGCGCAGCTCGAAGGGTTCGCCCAGGTCGCCCACGTAGTGCCAGCCGCTGAACACGAGCGCGATCGTCAGCGCCCAGGCGAGCGCGATCAGGATGCGTTTGGCGTGCGACAGGCTGCCGATCAAGCCGAGGATCAAGCGTAGGCCGAGCCCGAAGAGCACGACTCGAAACGCGATTTCTTCATAGAAGCCGGCGCCGAGAGACATGATCAGGGCGCTGAAACGACCTTCGGGGACGCCGCCGACCAGCGCGAGTTGGCCGACCACGTACTGGCCGGCGAGGCGCATGGCGATGGCGTACACGATGCCCTCGATGCCCACGAACACGAAGCGTGAGCTGTGCAGGGCGTGGCCGCGACCCAGCATCAAGAGCACGCCCGCGAACGCCGCGCCGATACCGAGCGTGAGCCCGATGTATTGCCAAATGCTGTTCTCCGCTAGCGCGGTGAGCTCACGGGTCACGATGTCCGCGGCGTTGCGCACCGGCAAAAACACCACGCCCAGGTGGTAGCCGACGAACACCGGCATGGTGAGCGCGAGATCAGCCCAAGGTCCGCTTCCTTCACGCAGGAAGCGCTGCGCCTCGCTCTCGGCTGGTACAGGCTTGGCCATTCTTCGGTCGGGTCGGACCTTAGGCTAACTTTCCTAGGGCGGCGTCAGCAAAGCGTCGACCGGGACGGGGTTCTTTGGCAAATTCCGCGCGTGATTTTGCCGAGCTCGCCGCTCCCGCCCCAGGTCCGCCCGTGACTGCCCTCGCCAGCGCGAAGAAGCGCCACGCACAGCTCGTGGCCGAAGTGCGCGCCCACGACTACCGCTACTACGTGCTCGATGATCCGGCACTGACTGACCGCGAGTACGACGCGCTGTACGCCCAGCTGCGCGCGCTCGAGAGCGAGCATCCCGAGCTCAAGTCGGCGGCCTCCCCGACGCAACGCGTGGGCGACGAGCTGCGCACGGACTTGCGCACGGTGCCGCACGTGGTGCCGATGATGTCGCTCGACAACACGTACAACGACGCTGATCTGGCCGAGTTCGAGCGGCGCGTGCTCGGCGGTTTGCCGGCCGGCGCGGTCTCGGAATTTTGCGTCGAGCCCAAGCTCGACGGCGGCAGCGTCGAGATCTTGTACCGCGATGGACAGCTAGTCGGGGGTTCGACGCGCGGTGATGGCCTGAGCGGGGAAGACATCGCCACGAATTTGAAGACGATTCGCTCTTTGCCGCTGACCATTCCCTATCCGGGGCCGCTCACGCTGCGCGCCGAGGTCGTGATTTTTCGGCGTGATTTGGCTAAAATCAACGAGCTGCGCGTGGCAGCTGGGGAAGCGCCGTTCGCCAATCCGCGCAACGCCGCCTCCGGCTCGCTGCGCATGCTCGACCCGCGCGTGGTCGCGCAACGGCAGCTGCGGGTGATGGTTTGGCAAGTCGTGGAGGGCCCAGATTTGGCCACGACGCACGCGGGCGCGCTAGCCAAGATCGCCGAGTTCGGGCTGCCGACACATCGCTTGGAGCGCGTGTGCAAGACGCCGGAGGAAGTGCGCGCGGCGATCGCGGACATCGATCGCGCGCGCCGCGACTATCCGTACGAGACCGACGGCGCGGTGGTCAAAGTGAACGCATTTTCTTCGCAGGACATCCTGGGCGCGACCGCGAAGTTTCCGCGCTGGGCGATCGCCTACAAATTCGGCGCGGAGCGAGCGAACACGCGCGTGCTCGGGATCGTGGTGCAGGTCGGGCGCACCGGCGCGCTGACGCCGGTCGCGAACCTTTCGCCGACGCAGCTGGCCGGCACCGTCGTTTCTCGGGCATCCCTGCACAACGCCGAGATCATCGAGCATTTGGACGTGCGCGTGGGCGATCTGGTGAGCATCGAAAAAGCGGGCGAAATCATCCCCCAGGTGATCGCGGTCGACCCCAGCGCGCGCACCGGCAGCGAAGTGCCGTGGCAGATGCCCGACGTCTGTCCGAGCTGCGGTACGAAGGTCGTGGTCAGCGAAGAAGAAGTCGCGATTCGCTGCCCCAACCGAGTCTGCCCGGCCAAAGTGAAGGGCGCGATCCTGCATTTCTCGCGCCGCTTCGCGATGGACATCGATCACTTGGGAGAATCTCTGATCGAGCAGCTGATCTCGAGCAAGCTGATCGCGGACGTGTCGGATCTTTATGAGCTGACCGTGCCGCAGATCGAGGCGCTCGAGCGCATGGGTAAGAAGAGCGCCGAGAACGTGGTGCAGTCGATCGACCAATCGCGCGCGCAGCCGCTCGAGCGCTTGCTCACCGGGATCGGCATCGAGCACGTCGGCCAAGTCGCGGCCAAGCAGCTGGCCGAAGCCGCCGAGTCGCTGGAGAATTTGCTCTCCTGGGGTTCCGATCACGTGCTCGAGCACGTGGTGAACATCTCGGGCTTCGGCCCGAAGATGGTCGATAGCGTGCGCCGCTACTTGGAGGACCCAGAAAACCGCCGTTTGCTCGAGAAATTCGCGCGGCTGAAGGTCTCGACCGCGCAACCCAAGGCCCGTGCCGCAGCCAGCGGACCGCTCTCGGGCTCGTCGTTTTGTGTCACCGGCGTGCTCTCGCGCAAGCGCGAAGACGTGCACGACGCGATCCGCGCGGCCGGCGGTGAGGTCCACGACAAGGTCAAGAAGGGCACGACTTATTTGGTGGTCGGTGAAAAAGTGGGCAAGGCCAAGACCGACTCCGCCAAAAAGTTCGGCGCGCGCGTGATCGACGAGCCCAGCTTGGAGCGGCTACTTCGCGGTGAAGCGATCGAGAGCGATGCCAGCCTCGAAGCTTGAGCCGCGCGCTTGGTTTGCGCTCAG
>Ga0247760_1000211_pt1 | contig 65682 bp, 62 predicted proteins | sample UWRJL171409R4_FD_179936 | JGI IMG/M metagenome (GOLD analysis project Ga0247760, IMG submission 179936) | Plant litter microbial communities from Arlington Agricultural Research Station in Wisconsin, United States - UWRJ-L171-409R-4 | ecosystem: Environmental > Terrestrial > Plant litter >... | reverse complement strand
TACAAAAGAAAGCTCCCTGTGTGTGAGGAGAGCACATGACGTAAGGCTCCTGCGCTCCAGCCTAGCCTGGAGCGGTAAGGCGCCTGCGCGCCTGAGCGCCAAGAACTGCCGCTGCAGTTCGACACTACTCATATATCTTCTTGGACCAGGAATAGGTATTCGTACGTTATTTTCATTGAATTGTGGCTGGAGGTTGGGGTCCAGCTGCGCAGCCGTAGGGGCAGCTTCCTGCCAGTATGCATTGGCATCGTTGGGGTCAGTCAGACCACCATTTAGCAGGGTACGCGAGAGCGATGAACATTCGGAAGACTGCATCCGCACTGTCAGCTTTGGTTGACATTGCCAGAGCAAGGCCACCCACGTTGCTCAAAAATCAACCACAAGGTTCTGTTCGGAATCCTCAAGTTTGACCAGTTAGCCCTGACCAGCATCTGCTCAAGCGATCCCCAGCAGAGATATTCCATGAGGAACACGTTGTGGTTCCTGATGGGTATCACCTCAGCCGCCGGCGCGTCTATCCGGACAACATGCACCGCGCCGTGGAAAGCCTAAATCCAAACCATAATCAGTAGCCATTCTCATCACACCTCCCGGTTCCCACCAGAAACTCAAGCAACATCATAGTAGCCTTCTCCCTCCTTAACTCCGGCGCCGAATTGGGGTCGAGCCCAATCTTCAAAATATAATATCCGGCCTATACCCTCGGCTGCAGACGCGCCGCATACCTCAACACCGCCACGGCGCCCTCGCCGCCCCACCCTAAAATCTTTATAAACCTCAACCTCGACGCCCGCCCCGACAGCCCCCGCACCTCATCCCTTATCCTATCTTCCGCCTCTGCAAACCTCGGCCCGTTTGCGCCAGCATGCGCAGTCGGCACTCGATACCGCCGTCCCCACGGGCGGCGCAGTCTCCATTTCCGCACCAGAGATGGCCGGAAATCGGACAGGCGGATGCCCGGCCAGGGCGCGGTTTTGAAAGGGAGGGGGTTCGTGTTGTAGTTGGCCGCGACGGCGTCGTCGATGCTGGGGTGGTTGCGCATGCCGCGGACGTAGGCATCGAAGCGGTAGTTGGCTTTTTTCTTCATGAGGATTATTCTTTGTTGGGCGGCAGCGAAGAAGTTGGCGCCGAGGCCGGCGGGTATGTATGTTCTGGTTTGGATTTTCCATTGGAGGTTGCTTCGGGGGTGGAAAGCTGGTGGTGATGTTCACCTCAGGCCGGGTTGGGGAGAGGTCTAATTGTGGTGTTGGCGGTGCGGGTGATGCAATGTCGAGTATTGCACGAAGCACTCGCTGGCAGGATATTTTGGGCTTTGGGGAAGCTAAGGTGAGGAAAGGGTGTTGCTTTCGGGTAGGTGCGCTTTGTTTGATTCCCCAATCCGGACTTTTCCTCACTTGAGGATTCAACTAGTATCTACTGCCACAAAGGGGGTCGGTCTTCCCCCCTGACGTGCACAGTTGGCATTTTCGGCCGTTTGAAGAGCTGCGTGCACCTGCCTGCTCGGTAGAAATTTACAATACCAAATCTTTAAACACGAAAATACGTAGCTAAAGCGTAAGAAATACCGTCAGGTATCACCGAGTATACCCCCATACCCCCTTCAAAATCTGGTCCCATCCCACGATCGCCACTCCTGAATCTCAATTTTGTCATCCATCCACTGTCATGATCCCCTGGTTAGCTTGGAACTCTCAACACATTGGGCTCATCTTACCTGTCCCAATTCATCCGCAGAGCGTTGCATATGGAACCTGGGCTCCCGAAACAAATCTGCCGTCTGCTCTTCGGCCCATGTGGAGCCTCTCGGGTATTGCTGGCGCACCTTGGCGTATAGGATCCTTTCCATCTCCCTCATCTCGGGACGGTCGGCGGGGTCATCCATCATACACCGTACGACAAGGTTACACAAGTCGACATCAATATAAGGAGTCGCAAACTCGGTGACCAAGGCGCCGTGCGACCACGCCATCCGAGGGTTCGGGCCTGGCTCAGCCGGGACCAACTCTGGCAGGGGGGCCTCGGGCGGGCAGCACTTTGTGATCAGACACCACATGGTGTAGCCAATGCCCCACAGGTTGGTCTTCCATCCGTACTTCCCGGCAATCTTGGCTTCGGGAGGGACGCTGTCCTCTTCGATCCAGTCCCATTCGCTGGTGAACTGCTCCGGCGCCAAGAGGTGTGCCTTTCCTGTCTGGCGTGCTTGCCATTTGTTTGGCCTATGGAGGTAGAGTCATGTCAACTCGTGTAACCCTCATGCGAATATGAAGGAGGACTTACATTTGCGCCGCATCCATATCTTGTGTGCATCCAAAATCGTTAAGCTGCCAGTGTTGAATCCCATCAGTCATGTTGAGACACCAAGGTGAGTGCCTCCCAAGACAGAGTCACCGTGAGTACCTACCTTTATAATGGGAATCTCGGGGTGGGAGGAGTCCGTGCTGCCAACAAGTACTACCGAAACAAGCCGTTGTCAGCCGACGCAGATCCGACCAAGTTGTGTGAAACCATTAATCGGCATCATACTATTTGTTGGATCTATATCGAAATGAACCCAATTTTCCTGACTCCCAGGCCAGTGATCCGGGTAACCCTGTCGTTTCCGGAATTCATTATCCACCCGGGGGATCTCCTCGTGAACGGGCGGATCGTCGGGGCCGGGCGCCCGAGCCGGAACCCACTGGCCCGGAGGGTACTGCATACCCACGATACTCCGGAATACTGCATCACAGAAATCAGCAAGCCGTCGCATTCGTAGTTTTCACAGCAAGGTCATGGCTCACGGCATTCGAAAATCAACCACAAAGTCCGACTGTAGATCGGCTCGGCCCAAGGGGATGGTGTGTGTTTGTACTCCCTCGCCTTGGACTTGACGATCAACTTGTCCAGCGTGCCTCGGGGACAATACTCGGTGATCATAAGCGGTGTGTCCAGCGGACTGCCCGCTGTACCCATGTTGAACAGCCCAGACTCCCCCACGGGGTATTTGAGCTGGACAATGTGCTGCGCGCCATGGAATTTCTATCCCAAATGTCAGCTCTCTCCCCACTCGACACTATGTCTAACAAAGACAGGAATTTCAGATTAGGTTAGGTAGGGAAACTCACCTTCATAATTTCAATCTCATCCCTCATCAACTCCTCCGCCCACTTACTAGCTTTCAACACCGTCTTGACCACAAATAAATCCCCCCAATCCCCCTCCCGAAACAAACACGCCACGCCCATCCCGCCCCACCCCAACAGCCGTACAAAGTTCATGCTGCTCCTCACATCCCGCACATTCCGCGCCGCAACCTGCGCCCGCATCCGTGCGTCGTCCCCCTTTTTCAGGCCCTCTGGCGGGATGCGGTCGATTGCGTTGTTGCCGGCGCCGACGGGACCCCAGTCGGGATCGACTGTGACGTCGGCAGGGGCAAAGTTGCGGTATTCTTCGCGGTCGAGACCGGGCCAGTGGGTTACGTTGCGGGCGGTGGGCGGGGTAGGGAAGCCCGGAGGAGGGGGAGGGGGGCGTTTGACGGGGATGGGGTAGGCTAGGGGGGAGGGAGTGTTAGTGGGTGGTGTCTGGTTTCAAAGGGGAGAAGGAGAGGAAGAAGAGGGTTGGGAGACAATAGGGGTGGAGCGGGGTTCGACGCACCGGCCCATTTGTCTCGGCGTGCCGAATGACCGTGTACGCCGTATTTGAGTCGTCGGCGGCGCCACGCTTGGAAGTAGTCGTATTCTTTCTGTTTGGTCTCGTGGTTTTGATACTTGGTATGCACCCGCTCTACATTCTCTCTGAGCGTATTGAGGTCATCGATGAAGTTGCGGACGAGGCTGCAGTTCCGCTCGGCAGCCGCCGAGGCCTCGATTAATCCAAACCCGTTCGGGTCTGCTAGAAAATCGGCATCCGCTGTAGCGTACTCCGCAGTCACCTGGTCCAGTTGCTGGGTTACGGCGGCGAGAATGAATTCGGTTCTTTCCCATATGACCTTGAGGCTATCTTTGTTCTCATCGAGGGCCTTCACGGCATCCTTGCGCTCTCTGTCGTAGTCAAATTCGTGCCAGTAGCGGTCTTCGATACGGCGTGCTGTCTTGAATCGCCTTAACTCATCAAATGCAGCGCGAGCTTTGTCCTGGATGTCGGTTTGGAGGCCGTTCTCGATGAAGTTGACATACTCGACGTATTTCTTCAAATTCGGGTGTCGGTGAAGGTGAGCGGGATAGTCCATGGTGAGCGATTTCGGAGGCGTCACCAGCTTGAATCAAATGAGGTCTATTCGAGGGGTTCTTGGAGTGAACCTCGAGATTGTTCACCGAGTCAGGGTGTATTCAAAGTTATGATGGAGCTAAGGATAAAGACCAGCAATAACCGGGAAGAAGTCTTTGTTGACTTTCCATTTCCGGCTTTCCAGCCGATGTTCATCGTCTTGTGCATAAAGGACCATCCGCCCCTAGAGGACTCACCGCGTGGCAGTTGCACACAAAGGCATCCTCATCATTTGCCACATTGGGTATTCCAAATGGGGTTTTAGGGTAATGTCATGGTCAGAATGTGGAACGCTGAACTCCCCGCTTGACTTCCCCATACACGAAACTGGCGAATGAAAGTGGGAATTCTCAAAGGCTAATAAACTAGAATCAATATGGACTAATCAGAAAATACGTTAAAGCTCTTGGATAGGTATATTTGCCGACAACTTGCTTGCCAAACCCCTTCCTGCCAGACGCCCCTCAATCTCGGCAGACAACCCACACGCCACCGCAACTCCCACTACCTACCTACGGGAGTGAATATCGCAGATTTACATTTGGGATGCGATCAGCCAAGAACTGCGACAGCATATCAGCACTCTCGCAAACAATAATGTTCAGCAGGAACGAACTTACATCTGCCATAGCTGCAGCGGTGCGTTCTCTATGGGCAGGCGGGGTCTCGAACAAGTTTCTGGCCTGTCTCGTGTCCCTCCTCCAGCGCTGGTTCAACTTCCGCTCGATGATCTCCTCGATCTCTTCCATTTCAGGCCGATCAGCTGGGTCATCCATCATAAACCGCATCACGAGTGTGCGAAGCTCGGGGTCGGCCTCCCTGAAGATGCCATCGCTATCTCGACACACATAATTGCCGTACGTCCACTTCGTTACCGGTCGAATTGGTGGCCCGAATGGTACTCCCGGCCTTCGTCGTGTTCGGCCAGGCCTCCCGGGTGCCCAGCGGGTGGCAATCGGAGGGTTGTCCACAGGTGCCAACCTCGTCATATCGACCTCCTCGGGGACCGGGCCGCGGGGTAGGTATTTGTGCGTTATCATGCTCCACATGATGCACCCGACGTGCCACAGGTTGGTCTTCCAGCTGTACTTGCCTGCGATTCTGGCTCGGTCGGGCACGATATCGGAGCTGATGTAGTCCCACTCGGATGTGAACTGCTCTGGGGCGAGGTACCCGCGTTTCCCAGTTCTGCGCACCCAGTGTTGCCGAAATTTACTATTTCAAAGTCAGTCTTAAGATGACAGCTAGGCACCTTGGATGTAGATAAATATCTGGAAATAAATCTTCGTACCCCCTCCGATTTGATGCTTCCAATTGTTTTGCGTCACTCGCACAACCGAAATCACTAATCTGGGTTGGTGTCAGCAGGTGACGAATACAAACAAGAGTAAACAGGACGTGTGCCTTCAACCTCGGGACTGGCACGTGAGTGTCATCATACTCGCCGACAAGGACTGCCATAGTCGCGTTAGCAAGTGCCACCAGAGGGTGTAAGTCGCCGTCTTACCGTTAGTTGGATCAAGGTCGAAATGGACCCAACTCTGTGGGTCATCCGTCGTGAACCTATGTTCGCCTTGACCAGGAGGGCCAGGAGGGTTGTTGAAATCGAACTCGTCGTGCCTGGGCATGCGCTCGTGGCCCCGGGGCGGGTTGGGACGCCAACGTTTCGGGGGATACCGCATGGCGACAAGACCTCGATAGACTACATCCGGTATTAGCGACACACTGCCCGTGAAGTGGCTACTGCCAATAATAGAATCTGCCACTCGGAAAAGTACTGACGGCATTTCAGTGTTAACCACAAAGTCCTGTCGTTGATCCTCTTCCTATGTTCAGTGGCGTTAAAAATTGCCTTGTCCAGTGTGCCTCGACGGAGATATTCGGTGATGAACAAGTCCCTGAAGCCCACCACATCCCTGACACCCCGCTCGTTCGGGCTGAACGTAGCTTGGATGATATGCTCGGCGCCTTCGAATTCCTAATCCATCACCTAGACGTCAGCATTTTACCCACAACAAGACTCCCTACCACATTCCACCAGACCTCCCTCCCCAAGCAAAACAAGCAAAAGAAAACAAACCTGCGTTACCCTCAACTCATCCATCAATATATTTTTCTGATGCTCCCTATCCACCAGCGTCGACTTAACCACATAATACTTCAACTCCCCATTCGGCTCATTCTCCGTCGGCGGCCCCCTCACATAATACAGCATCGCCATTCCCTGCCCACCCCACCCCAAAAGCTTGATAAACTTCAACTCCCCCGTGACCGCTCTCAGCCCCCGCGCGACTGCCAAGTTGCGGTCTATGTGTACCTGGTTTACGGTGTCTCTGGCGTAGTCGAAGTTCACCGGGCCACCCGTGAGTTCACGCTCTTTGTTCGGCCCCGCGGGGCGAGGGAGTTCGTGGAATGGGACGCGGAAGTCTGTGTGCTGGGTGCCCGGCCAGGTTGAGACGTCGCCAGGCTTGATGGGGACGGGAACGGCAACCCACTCGGCGCGGTTGGAATCGTTGTTGTGGAAGCCCTCGATGAATGTCTGGCGGCGGTAGTGGTAGAAGTAGTCGTAGTTTTTCTGCTGCATCTGGCGGTTTTCGATGCGTCTTGTGGCTTCGAGGCATTCATTGTAAGCGGTTTCGTATGTTCTGGCAAGAGCGGTAGCTGCTACGGCGGTTTGTCTGGCGCTGGTGGCGAGGACTTGCAGGCGGGCGGCGTTCTCAGGGGTTTTGGCTTGGTTAGCCTGAGTTTGGTGGTCCCTAGCAATTCTTCTGGTTGCTGTGGCGTAGAGGGCTTGCGCCTCGTAGCGTCTTTCTACATCGTCGGTGTGTGCCTTGATGTGGTCGTAGCCTTGCTGTTGCAGAGTGTCGGCTTGGGTGGCGAGGTTTACGTAGGCGGGGAGGTGCTGGGGGCTTTGCTGGGGGTACTGTTGGAGTACGGCGCGGGTACCTAGACAGCGCTGCTGGGATTGTTCAATGAGGCTTTCTACGTGTTGCAGGATTTGCTGGTGCTGAGCGTTGTTGAAAGGGGGTTGTGGTCCTGCTAAATTTGGTTGTCCGGGAGGATTCCCCGGACTGGGGGGCAGGAGGACCAGGAGGACCACCAGGAGGACTACCGGGATGAGGAGGACTCGGAACCCCAGAACTAGTAGGGCTATCAAGCCTCCGGTCGTAGCTACCACTGCGGTCGGCTGGCGCCGGTTGGTTTCCTGTCGGCGGATTGCCCCCCGGTTGATTCGCTTGCTGCCCCGGCTGTACACCGCCCACGGGAGTGACGGGAATCGGAGGGACTGGGCGATGTGGTTGTTGCGGTGCTGGTGAGTTCTGGTTCATACCCGTAAATCCCCCAATATCCCATTGCCAAGGTGCTTGTTGCTGTGCTTGTTGGCCTTGGTTCCCTTGTTGCCCCTGCTGCCCAACACCCCCAGGACCGGGAACTTGCGGAGCAGGCGGGCTCTGCGGTGCATGTTTCCTCATATCCGCATACCCCCCAGTGTAGTCGAATCGCCCTGGAGCTTGCTGTGGAGCTTGCTGACCTTGGTTGCCCTGCTGTCCCTGCTGCGGAACCCCTCCTGTACGAGGAGCTGAATAAAACCCGGAATTTTGCTGCAATTGCTGTCCTGGCCCCTGAGGCTGCGCAGGTCCCCGAACAAACCCCGGTGGCTGTACTGGCGGGGGCGCCGGCGGTGGGAGTGGCGGAAGGCCGGCTATTCGTCGGTTGGCGGCGTCATTTGCTGCCTGTCGCATCATCTGGGAAGCTTCTTCAAGCGCAGGATTGCTGGGATTGTTTAGATCATTGGGGCCATTTGGGTTGTTGGGGTTGCTGGGGTGGTTAGGGTTATACTGGTTATGTTGGTTCATGGTGGGCTTGACAACTTGGTACCTATTTTAAGCGGGCCTGAGGATGAAGTTGGGGTGGTAGGGCGGCGAGCAAATAAATGAAGAATGGCTGAGGTCGAGCTCGAGTAGGTGGCAGCTTGAAGAAAGAGCTCCCATCTAGAAAAGATGTTCATTGTGTGACTTCCAGATCCGGCCCGTCTAGTTGTTCAAAGGAAATGCTACAGGATTCCCACCCGACGTCTTTCCCCTGCCTGGAAACAACGTCAAGTGCCAAAAGGTAGCGCAGCCCGCAATCCCCTGTGGATTGAGTACAGATATCAGGAATTCAAGCGCGACACGCGTGCGTGAGGCCGGGCGCAGGCTGTTGGAGGAGGTGGAAGTCCACATGACCGCCACCATCATCGCATACATTTCTCGCTCAGCCGATCCATCATCCAGGGCTTGGAGATCTGCGCATTCCGGCCAATGGCTCAAAGATTTCGGGCATAGGCACACACGCGCAAAGCGCGGACGACGACGACGAAGGGAGCGGCGGCGGTGATGAATGGTGTTGGTAATTGAGGACTCGGACAACAAGAGGGGCTGAAATTGGCGGCGAGTTAATTTACAGGTGATTGCGGGTGCCAGGACTTGTTGGCAGGCATGCTCCTCCCTTCGACTTCCCGTTATCTACAACGACGACAACACTAACAGCAACAAAAACGGCAGGTGCGCTCCAGACACTCCTTTTCAAGTCCATCCCATCCCCCAGCGCCGTAACCCAAATCCTGTCCTTCCGCCCACCACAAGGACCAAGATCAAACCCACAGCCCCCCCCCACACCTACCTTAACCCACAGAACGGTGCACTCGAGTAGGGAGATTGAGATCCAAGAACTACCCCCAGAAGCTCTGTTAGCATAGCCTCTTTCTTTTCACACCACCTCTTCAACTTCCCTACCCCAACCTCCACTGCACACCATCCTACATATAACCATACACGCAAAAGAAAAAAGAATTGAAAAAAAGAACTCACATTAGCCAGTTCCGCCGGTGACCTCCTCCGATGCACCGGCGGCTGTATAAACAACGCCCCCGTCTGCGGCAAACCCCTTATCGCCCCGTTCGCATTCGGTCCCGTCCAGACCGGCGCTTGTGGCCTCACTTTGCTGTTAATAATCCGTTGAATCTCATCCATCTCCGGGCGATCCGCGGGGTCATCCATCATGAATCGCATGATGAGTATCCGCAGGTCCTGGTCTGTCGCATGGAAAGGCGCTGTGTTCGGCTGCAACAGATACGCCCCGTACGTCCATTTCATTTCTCGGGCGAGGGGACGCGGGAGAGGTGGCAGCGGAGCCTGCCTGGGAGGCGAGGGAGTCATTCTTTGCTGGAGTGCCTGGGGATGGATGTGGACGTGTTCGGGGACGGGGCCGACGGGCATTTCGCGCTGCGTGATGAGCTGCCACATGATGCAGCCGATGTGCCAGAGATTGGTCTTCCAGCTGTAGTTGCCGGCGACTTGGGCGCCGACAGGGATTTCGTTGGAGACGTAGTCCCACTCGGAGCTGAACTGCTCGGGGGCGTAGTAGCCACCCTTGCCGGCCGTTCGCACGCCGTTTAGGTTGAAGTTGCTGAGGTTGGGTTAGTGTTTGGATTGGAAGGGGTGGAAGGGGTGGTGGACTTGGTACCCGTCTCGTTGTGACAGCTGTCGCATATCCTGGGCGCATCCGAAATCATTGATCTAAAGGTGGTGTTAGCTAGAAGTTGTGAGCCCAAAGCGATGGTTGGGATACCTACAATTAAGCGGGGGATGTAGTCGTGAGGTCGGACCGGGCGCGGTGCTTGCCCTACATGTAGATAGGGGGGTGCGAAGTCGCCGACAAGAACTTCAGGGAACAGTTAGCCAGTAGCTCGGATACGAAAAGAAACCGGTGAATTCGACAAGGGTGGGAATGATGGGGGCATACGTACCGTTCTGCGGATCCAGGTCGAAGTGTACCCACTCTTGCTTGATATTCTCATCCCTTATAAACCTCCTTGGCACATTCGGGGCATTCGGGGCCGCCGGGGCGTTCGGGGCTGGTCTTGGACCACGTAGTATGTCTGTTACGGTGGGTATTGTCTCATCGAAGTTGCTACCAGGCACGGGGTCCCACGATCTGGGGGGATATCGCATTGCTATGACGCCCTTGAAAACTGTGCTCGAACATCAATATCAGCCAACCATAACTTCCGACTGGCAGCAGTGACTTACGGCATTCCAAAAGCAACCACAAGGTCCGATCGACAATCCTAAACCGACCTGACGCAGCATTGAACAAGACCTTGTCCATCGAGCCTCTGCGAAAATACTCCATGATGTAAAGATTATGCACCTGGCCAGGCCCATACCCAACTCCGATGGGATTTTTTATGTGCGCAAGGCGGTCCACCGTCTGGCAAACATGTGACGCCGCTTTGAATATCTACATCCCCACATAGGTAAGTCAGCAAGTGTCCCTCAACATTCAGGGTATCCCCCCTTTCGGGCCTCAGCTCACTCACATCCATCACCTCCTTCTCCCTCATCAACTCGCTGTTGTTTCCCGTGGTCAACCTCGTCTTGACCACATAATGCGCATTTATCGTGTTGTTGTGTGGCCTCGTCGCAATCAGTATCGCAATACCCTGGCCACCGAAGCCCAGAGCCTTAACAAAAAGCAGCCCCTGGTCAATAGTCCGCAGCCGCCTGGCCGTCTGCCTCACTCGTTCCCTGATCTCATCAGAGGGCAGGGCAAGACGATGCCTCCGTGGAGTCCCGCCAGTTTTCTGCTGCGGGATTTGAGGCAGGGGAAGAAAGTCTTGGGTGCGTATGCCAGGCCATCGACGCAGGCCGCCGCGACGGAGGGGAATGGGGTAGGCGGCCCAGATGGCGCGACGGGCGGGTTCGCCGTGGCTGGGGGTCCTCAACTGGCGGCGGTAGGCCTCGTGAACATCAGTGTATCTCTGCTGGTACTCGCGGTTTAGGAGCTGCCTAACGGCGTTGTAGGCTGCCTCGCGGAGGGCCTCCGCCGGGGGCAGGGCTTCTTTGGCAGCCTGTTCCGCTTGTCTCCTTGTGGCAAGCTGGAGTTGCAGTCTCGCATTGGTAGTCCTGGTGAGTCGGTCGTTTTCGGTCTGTTGGCGACGGCTGACCGCCTGGTTGACAGCATTGAGTGCGTCCTGATAAATGGGTCTTGCGCGGGTGAGGACGTCATTGAGCGTGACGGAGGCATTCGTTTGGGCGCTCTCGGCAGCTGTGGCGAGTCGTGTGTATTCCGCTAGTGTCTGTGGACTTTGAGCGGCTTGTTCTCGCAAGTTTTCGGCGAGTAGAGAAAGTCGGGTGGCTTCCTTCAGGTTCTTCAGCCCGCCCTTCAGGTCGTTGTTCCGTCTCTGGATCTGTCTCTGGAGCGGTGTCTGGGTTTGGCTCATGGTGGGCTGCCGGCGGTCCTATTCGTCTAAGTTGAGTGTGTGGCGAGGCGATGGAGCGTGTTGGATCAGAGGAAGGGTTCAAGATGGGGTGTATCTGTAATATGCAAAATATCCAGGTTCAGAAAAGGAACTGCAGTCGGGAGTGCAGTCCATTGTTTGACTTTCCCGATCCGGCTCAGCCCATTGTTCAAAGAAATACCTACATCTAAAAGTTTACCCATGTTCTTCCGCTGAGCCACAGTCAAACACCAACAAAGAACAGCTCTCTTTCTCCCGCTCATCCATCAATTGGCCCCATCCGGCGTCCACAACATGCTGTAATGCACCAGCCCAACAGTCTCAAACTCGCCCAAGACCCGAAAACCAAGCGACTCATACAGCGGCTTCCCCTCAGGGGTAGCAATCAAGAAGACCTCCTTGCCCTCAGCAGCCGCCTGCTCCAGCCCCCAATGAACCAATCTCTTGCCCACACCCCGTCGCTGGTGATCCGGATCGACGCTAAGCATAATCAGATCTACCACCTCAATCGGTCAGTAAGCACCCCTTTTTCACTTCCCCACTTTTCCAACTTCTCAGACGACTGCACCGCACTTACACCACATATTTCCATGCCCTTCGGGCCCCAATTGCCTCCTCGTCTCCTCGTCCATCGCCCTCATCATCGTCGCTAGCGCCTCTCCATCCAACTCGGGCGTCTCAATAGCCTCACTATGACCCTCAAGCCCCTGACTCGCTTGCCCAGGCCTTTCCCACTGCGCAAATCCTACCACCTCTTCCGCCTCTTGACCCTCACCATCATCAACAACCACAAGAGTGTCCTTCCCCTCGTTCAATCGGCGTAGCGTGCGGAATGCACGCCACGCATTTTCGGCGTCGTCGGTGGCGGAGGTCCGCAAGTGGGCGGGAAATATTGCCAGAGACATGTTGGTGCGGAAGGCGCGGGTGCCGATGCGGCCCATTGCGGGGCCGTCGGCGGTGGTTGCGGGGCGGAGGGAGAGGGTGGGCATTTTGATGTTCTGAGTTTGCGGAATATGGAATTGGAGGTGCGGTGGTTGGGAGCAGATTGGGAGGGGTTTGAGTTAGCTAGGTTGTGGGAATCGAGGTATGAATTGTGGGATGTTGTTGAGTTAAAGTATGCGGCGACGTCAAGCGAGGAAATATATATTAATACCGAGGAACCGGTGGTGCTTCGGCGAGGTGACTCCAGCCGCCGGGTGGGGTGAGTCATGCAGTGCCGTTGGTCCTGTTTCCGCGGGGTGGAGTGCATGATAGACCCAGTTCGCCGGGATAGCCCATTCGGCATGCGAACTTGCGAAGGGGGTGAGCTGCGGATCTGCCCCTGAATTTGGGATTGTGATGAGTAATCACACAATGCCAATTCTTCGGGTCGCTGCAGGATATGCGAATGATGTAGAATTCAACGCAGTCAACCAAGAACACAGTAATTACCGCCATCAAGTCTTATTATATTCAGGGAGCCGTCTTCTCAGCCAAGCGAAGCTCTGGTGCTCGGCCGCGCTGCGGTTCCGTGGCGCCAAGGCGCGATTACGTAATTTGACACACCCCCTTAATCTTCCACTTCTAAGTAGTTAATTGACTTCTGAATAAGAGCTTTGAAACAGTTAAAATAACGCAAAACAGTGTAGTTTCCAGAGCCTCCTTAATCGCTCTCACCCATACTCATACTCTTATACTCCAAATCCAGTAATAACCAGTCTAAAACCACCACTTCACCACCTTTAAAAAGGTCTTCCCTAGCCTTTAAGTCCTTTACCATGATCTTACACGTTACGTATGCAGTTAGTTATAAAAAAGCGTCTTATACACTTATAGCGCTCTGGAATAGTTTAAACTTTAATATTAATAAGGCCTTAATAAGGCCGTTAATAAGCATCTTATTAGTTAGCTTATAGTTAACTATAATCCTCCTATTTATAACCTCCTACTAAAGCTAATAATTATAAATATTTATATACTTAAGCTTAGTTTATAACGTAGCCGTTTCCTTATTAACTAGGCTGATTATTTGCTGATTATCGTATTAAAGGATAACTTTACAGTATGTAAGGCGAACGCTTAATTTACTTAATAGGTAATCTGTATATATTACCTCCTTTATTACTTATATTAAGGTAAAGAGCTCTGCTTCCATAATGGATGTAGTGACAGTATCTTATTTATTTACTTACTACCTTACTATACTGCTAAAAAGCTTTATAATATAGGCTTATAAGCTCTTACGATCCTTAGAGTTATTAGTAAAACTGGTATCACTTTAGGTCTTAAAGGTATCCTTACCTTTAAGAGTTAATGTAAAGTGCCGTAAGCTTAGGAGGTAATAGATATAGTAATTAGTTACGTGGTGATAAAGAGGTTTAAGGTTATAGTTAAATTACAGCAGTTTAAAAGCCGTAAAAGCGATATCTAACTTAAAGATTATAGTAACGTAAAGGATAAATCCCACCTTATATTAGTAATCCTGTATTAAAGTTATAATAACCTCTTTTAAGTAAGTTAAGAGCTTTTTAATAGTAATAAGGTTCCTTAAAGGTTATGCTATCTCTTTCTTATACTCTCTTTAGCTTATATAGAGTAAGCGTTCTAACTTTATAATATACTTTAACTAATTTAACTAAATTAAACGTTTCTTACGGTTTTAAAAGATCTCTATTTTAAGGAATTATTAAAGTAACTTACCGCCTTAAAGCTTATAAGTCTGCGTTAAGTACTTTATTAATATTACCGTAATATATTATTATTTAGCTTTATAAGTAACTATTATATTATTAACGTAAAAGAAGATAATTACACCTCTTTTAGTAAAATAACAGGGCTTGTAAGGTATTAGTTTAAAACCCTCTTTATAAAGGGAAATATTAAAATGGCGTTATTAAAGGAGAGGGGACTCTTTAAGCTTATAAAGAGCTTATTAAAGTAAGAGAATAATACCTTTCTTCTTGAAACCTAATAGTATTTATATGTAAATATTATAGGGTAATTTAATGTTAATAAAGGTATTAATTATGTTATATTAAATTAACTTAAGGTTAAAATGCGCTGTAATTACTATTAATAACTAAAATAATTAGCCTGTAAGTGTAAAGGTGTAAGTGCTTTTAAAGATTAAGCTGCGCTGTTAATTTTTACAGATTATTAATTTTACTTTACATTTTTATAAGAAACTATATTTATTAAGCTTATAAGTTAATACCTATATGTAATTAAGCATTTAATAGCTGTTTATATTACTTTTTACAGTTTTAATTTAGGATTTTATCTTTTAGTGACTTTATAAATAGATTACTTATACTTATGTAAATTCTAGATTTTAAAGGTAATACTGTAACTTTTTAAAGTTTTTTAAAGGAACAGGTAAATCTTTACAGTATACTCTCCCTTTAAAAGGGCGCCTTTTAAGCGCCTTTTTTTTAAGTTTATATTTAAGGTCTTTATTATTACTACCACTTTAAAAGCTTATAACCTTTTTTAAAGCCTTTTTAATAATACGCCTCCCTTTTAACGTTCTAATATTTACTATTAGGTAGTTAACGTTAAACATTACCTTTTAAGGTCTACCTTAGTATATTATCTTATATTAATTATAAAAGGAGTGGTTTACTTACACATATACTGTATTCGCTACGCTTTTATAAGAGCCAGGAAGTCTTTTAATAATAGCGGTTATTATAATTATATAGGGAGGGGGTGTACTCTTAAAAGTTAGTAACGCTTTAAATAATAGAATTAGTTAATAGTAATTAGTTACTTTTTATTTATACCCTTTAAGTGCGTTTTAATTAATAATAATACTCTTTAGCTGCTTTATTACCTCTTTTACGTACTTAAATGCTTTATTAAGATTGAGAAAAAGTACTTTTTCTTCCTTTTCTTTAATAAGACTTAAGGTGTACTTATCTTGTTTCCTTTTAAAAAGTTTAAACTCTTTTAAAAACTCCTTTATCTTTTATAATAATTAATTTTTAAGGTTATCTTTTAAACACTTTAAATTATTATAAAAGACCTTTATCTTATTAAAAACTATATCTTATATACTTATTACAGTGTTTATAAAAGGGTTTTAGATTTAATAAATGTTTAAAGACTTATAATTTATTAAATAACTAATTTAAGCTTTTAATTTAAGTTTATTTTTCTTATTTTCATTAAGAATTACTTCCGTAATAAAGGTAAAGGTTTTATAATTATAAGCACGTAGATAAGTTAAGTGTAGTTTTTAAGCTTATTAAGGCTAACCTTTTAATTTCGTAATATAAATTATAATATCCTTATAAGGTATGTTTTAGTTTAGCGATTAGTGTAGTGTTCTGTTATTTAAATATATTATATAGGAGATAGTTTTACACTAAAGGTAAAGGGGTAGTTTTAAACCTGCTTTTATAAAGGTTGCTTTTACCTTAATTATACCTTTTAAGCACTTTACACCCCTGTTCTGTTATTAAGTATTAAGGGTGGAGGGCTTAATCTTTACGCCTTTACGTGAGAAGAAGTAAAGGAGCACCTTAATTTAAAAGAGCTTATTATTAGCTTTTATCTCTTAAGGTTTATAACAGAACTGGGTTTTATAAGCTTCTTAAAAATGTTCCAGAGCTCTTATGATTATTATGGCCTTTTTATCCTTTAGGTGGACTTTTATAATAAAGCTGTTATAATAATCTGTGAAGAATATAGTTCTTTAATAACCCTTAACATCTTAATGGTGATTTAGAAAGTCGATTAACTATTATAAACAGGGTAATTACAGCTACGGTCTTACCCTCTTACTCTTTTACTTCTTAAGCTTACCTTTAACGTAGTTATTACACTTTATAAGTGTTAGAAATGGGGTAATATAGTTAGTAAGATTAACCTCTTTACAGTGAAGTTATTACCTTATAAGTCCTTTTATATAGTTAGGGGTTTAAAAGCGCACTCCTTCCACATTATAAATAAGGTGCTTTATAGCAGCTTTACTTAGGTAGCTTAGGTGTAAGTGCTAGAGATAAGGGGTTGTTATTACAGGCTTTTTCTTACAAGTTTTAATGTAGTAACGCTTTTACGTTATAAATGAGGCACGTGTGGCCTCCTTTTTAACGTGCTTAAGAATAAACTAATTATAATGGCTTATAAGGTTAATAAGTACAGTTCCGTTTACAATAACTAATTAATTCGCTAGAGGCTTATTATTCCACTATATACCCTACTTATAAAACTGCTAAAGTAAAATTAAATTATAAGTGAAACCTTAACAGAACGTAACGTTTTTAAGGTAAAGGAGCACCTTTTTACTATAATAAGTAAGCTTTAAGTTTATTTTACTATATTTTAAGATTAGAATTGTGGAATCTCTGGCGTAAACGTAGTTGTTTTCCGGTATGTAATGGTAATTATAAAACTGTATTAGCTTATTAAAAATATAAAAGGTAGTGTTAAAATTTAAGATTACAAAGTTTCTTAAGGGGTATATAGCTGTTATAAAGGAGCCTTTTACTATTAGGAAGCTTATAGGAGCTTTTTTCTCTACTGCTAGATTTACCTCCTTTATAGGTTATTAACTTTCTTTACGCCCTTATTCTTTAAGCTTCTTAATAGCCTTATTAAAAGCCTTATCGCCTTTTTAATAAGAGTTAATTAGTGCAGTTACAGTAAAGTTCGATTTCCATATGTTAGGTGTAAGCTTAGGGAATATTAACTAGTAATCTTTAAGATTATAATTGTTATTATAGGTAGTACACTTCTTTAAACCTTTTAAGCTTTTAAACTTAACTCTCTTAAGGCTCTACTTACCACACTTCTTCTTAAAATCCACTTCTTTACCTCTACCTTTACCTCCTTAACCTTTATAGCCCTTATTACCGTATTAAGAGCTGCAGCACATTACACCTTTATATAATTTACAGTTCTTTTAATTGTTTCCTAAGGACTTTTAATTATCAGTATTATACCCTTTTACTTACTTACCCGCTTTTAATATAACCTTCTCACTATAGAACGTTAGGCCTTTTTATTCTTCCTCTTACTTTACCTAAGCATTAAAACTGGCTTTTTAAGTCTTTCCACTTATTACTCCCAGTGTATTAATAATTACTAGTTAGGACTTAAGGTTATTAACTACTTAAAAGAACTGTAGCTCTCTGTTATAAATCGCCTTATTTTTTGCAAATAGGTTAACGGTTTAGGAATAGAGAGTTAAGAGTGTATAAAAGGTATTAGTAAACTTTGTAAACCAGATCTGTAATGTTTAACAGTTTAGAACGTTTACTTACTAAACTTCCTTTATTATTATATTCCACTTTATAATCCATTTTAGAACCTTTTTATAACTTTTAGCGAACATGTTAAAGTACTGTTTATAACGCTTATAAGTTTTTATCATTTTAATATTCTCTTAACCCTAATTTACCTTTATAATCACTATATACTGTTATTTAAAGTTCTCCCTTACGTTAGTTATAGTTACGTAAACTTTAAGGGCTATTAAGGCCTGGAAGTAGTCCCCTAACACCCTTAACCTTTTCTTTAGACTTTTATATTTAGTAAGGTTAATTTAGTAATCTTTTAGATCGCCTTAATAGTTAGTGGTTTACATAGCCGTAAGCTCTAAGAGCTACTTAGGGTGGTGTATAACTCTATTAATAGTCTTTCTTAGAAAGTTTAAGAACGTTAGCTTTTCCAGCTTTATTAACTACAGTTCTTCTCCTTTAGGTGTGACGACCCTGCAGGCCGTCACTTGGACCGGAGCGGCCTGACGAATCCCCCGCACAAGGAACAGTGCAGGAAGACAGTACGCACGGTACTGCGCACTGGGCCAGGGGTGCAAAGACCCGAAGCCCCTACAACCAACCAGCAGCTGCTTAGTCTTGGCAGGAGTGCTTACCTACTGAGCATTCGTGGGACATCTGAGCAGGAGGTGCTTAGTGGCAGAGTGCTTAGTCTCCTACTAAGCAGCAGACCACTAAGCAAGGTATAAAGTACCTTTTAGTTAGTTAGTATAGATAGCCATAGTTATACCTATAACTACTGTAAGGGACTTTAGTTCCTCACACTAGTATTTAATTATTTATTTATGTTTTACTGTTTAGACTCACCTCTGTGCATTATAATAATAGCGACTTACAGTGATATTAAACCCCTGTTTAAAAGTGCTAACTTAATAAGCCGTCTTCGGAACGCCCCTTACTTATTAACGTCCTGCTATACATTCTATCTTAACCTGTATTAGTCCTTTTAAGGCCTGTGTTAGGTATAAGTTGTAATACGATACTAACGTCTCAGTTCTGAATGTTATTTATTAAATTCCTAAATATTACCTATCTTCCATTAATATATTAACTTTTAGAAAAGGTAAGGAGGTTAAGGAGGTGTAAGCTTAACCTTAACTCCTTATTATTAATAAGTTAGCTGCACGCTTTAAAGACTTAAACCTTAACTAGTAGGGACTAGTTAAGGAATTTAATAAAACCTTCCCTAGAGATATTAAAAGCCGTATTAGTCTTATTAAGAAACTTTAAGCTTAACTTAACGTTATTAAGCTAGAGAATAATAACTTTAAGGGTTTATAGAAGAAACGAGTGAAACTCCCTTTACCCTTATGCTTTAAGGGAGACTTTACATAACTGGAGTCTTAGATAGCTTAGCTTTAAAGTTATATCACTTATTACGATAAGCAGTTTTTTAAAAAAGAAGGAAAGGTCAGGTTCACCAGAGCCTTACTAGATAGAGTAACCACTCGCTAGTATAAACCTTATGTAAAGATAATTAATAACCTTTCTGTAAATAGAGCATAAAAGGAAGCCCTTAAGATTTAGGCTCTTTTCGACAACTTTAACGTGTTTATTAACTAACTTTAAACTAAGTTTAGGGAACTAAACGCCCTAAGGTGGGCTAAGTAACACCTTATAGCCTTAAGACAGACGTCCTTAATCCTTAAGTTCTCCACACACTTTAAACTAGAAGTAGTAAAGACTAAGCTTAATTAAGAGGCCTTGGTAATACTATTCTGGAGCGGTCTGAAGGAATATGTCACTGGAGATCTTTATTAAGAAGACTGACTGGACTGCTTGTAAGAACTGGTTAAAATAGCTATTAAGGTTAATAATCGGTATTATAATCACTATTATTAGAAGAACTTTTAAAAAAAACAGACCCTTTACCAGTTAAGTAAACTTAAAAAGGGGAACCAGTTAACTATAACAGGTTACCACCCCAGGTTAATAAACATTAGTATAGTAAACTGTTAGAACTAACCTAATTGCGATAAGCCTTAACGATAATAGTAATAAAAGCAGTCTAAGGACCTATCTTAAGTTTAGTGCTTTAATTATGATAAGAAAGGACATATAACACGGTAATGCCTGTCATTAAAGTAAGTTGGTTAGAAACCTGTTTTGGAAGGAGGAAAGCACGTTAGGTTTAATTTAAAAGATATCTATGTTAAGATGGCAGGTAATAAAGAAGATTACACTTAAATAGATAAGTGTAATATAAGAGATAAGGAAGAAGAAAAGGAAAAACCCTAGGATGTGGTGTACCTAGTCCTTAAAGGTGTCTTAAAAGAGTTAACTACGGAGGTGTAAGTTGTAAAAGACCGACTTTAAGGTGGAAACTTAAAACCACTAAAGGTGTAGGTTATAAAAGATTAACTTTAGGAAAAAATGTTTTAATTAGCTATTACAGGTTTTAAAAACCTTACCTTATAAGCTTAGGAATTAAGGAAGTTTAAGAAAGACCCTGATTTAAAAGTTATTAGGATGGTGGAAGGAGTTAAAAAACTAGCCTTTTAGGCCACTTAAACGGTAAAGTAAGCTTTAAAAGGTGAAAAAGAATAAATTAAGAGAATTAAGCTAGAGAAACAGAAGTTCTTTTTAACAGTACCTTTTAAAACTCTTAAACACTTTAAACATACTAAGTGGGTTAACACCCTTACCTCCCTAAAAGAAAGACAGTTTAAATAACTGCCTTATATTAAAGCTGGTGTGCCTTAAACTGGTACCTTAAGGGTCCCTTAAGAAGGTATAAAGTAAACATATTAATAAAGGGTTTAGGAACTGAAGGAAAAGTATTAAGAATTAGTAGATAAAATAAAGGACTTACAGGTTAAAGGCATTATTATAACGTTTAAGGACAGAGTGGTGGAAATTAGGTTAAAACTTTATAATAAAGTTCACTTTACTAATTAATTTAAATATTAACTTATTAAGGAAGACCATTTTATAAAAGAATAAGCTGGGTTACTGTTACCTGAGTTTTAAAAAGAAGTTTAGGAGAAATAACGTATATAAAGGTAAGTGGAAGAAGAGAAAGAATAAGGTACCACTTCCCCTATTCCGTACTTTATAACCGTAACACCTATAATTAACATTAACCACCTTAATTATAGAGATATACTATAAATTAATTATATGTATGATAATTACATTTTTAACCGGTATTACGGACTTAAAGCCCTTTATAACCATTTCCCCAGTATGTAAAAACGGGATTACACTATTATTAAAGTAAAGTTAAAACTAGCCTATTATTAAATCTCCTACTCCCTAATAAGGGAATCTAGTAATAAGTGGAAGGTTATTATAATTAACTAGGCCCTTACTATGTGTTAGTGAGGAGGGGTATTTAATAACTGCCTAGTTGTAATATATTTATTACATTTTAACAGAAAAGTTAGGGAATGGTAAAAGTGGGAAGATTACTAACAGATTTAAGAGTAAAAAGATATTATTATAATTTAAGCCTGTAAAGTGTATTATTAACTTATTAAGGACTTTAGGAACATTATACCGTTTAAAGTCGATTAGACGTTAAGGTGTGAGAATTTAAGAAAGGTTAACTACTAGGTCTATTAAAGCTACTTATTTTTCCAGAAGGAATTAGGAAAAGGTTATAGGCCCTTTAAAAGGGCTGGAAACTAATAGTTTACTAGTTAGTAAAAACCTTAAGAAGAAGGAGAGGCACTTAAAGGTTAGGCTAGATAAGACTTTAAAGATAAATGGTTACTATAATTTAGATATTAAAAAAGTATAAGTATTATTTTATTAATATTAATATAACAGATAGAAGAGGGAGGCCATTTAAGGTAAAAGTAATGATTAATAACAGGAGTGCTTTTAACCTAATATACCCTTTATTAGTTAACTGAAGGAAACTCCCTAATAAAGAGTATAAAAAGGCTATTCTTATTTAAAATAGAGAAAGAGGCTTGTATTAATATAATAACAGTAAAATCACCCACCACTTACCACTCCTAATTAAAGTAGATAAGGACGAATAATAAGTAGACTTTAACGTTATACCAGTTACAGGCTATAATATAATTCTAAGTCTACCTTAGCTAGAAAAGTATAATCTTATAATTAACTAGAGGAGTGGCCACCTTACCTTTAATAAGTCCACCAGTTATAATTATTATTTAAAGGAAGTTAAAAAGGTATTAAATTACTTTAAAGATGTATAAAGTACTTAAAAGCACACTAAACCCTTAAAACTAAGCATAGTTTAGGTTAAGTTTATAAAGATAGTTAAAGGATTAAAGAGTTTACTATATTACCTAAATAATAACTTAAAAGATAGAGAAAAGTAAAGAGCTGATTTACAGATAAGTGAAGAAGTTAACTTATCTAAGGTACCTGCGGAGTATAGGAAGTTTACCCTGTTTAGAAAAAAGATATTATAATTACCAGATTATAAATTATAGGATTATAAGATTAAGTTAAAGCTAGGAGTGAAGCTTTATAACTTCCAGCCTTATTATTTAAATCCCTAGCAGGTTAAGGCCCTGTAAGAGTATGTTAATGAGAACTTAAAAAACGGGTTTATTATAGAGTCCTAATCCCCGGCAGGGTACCTAATACTGTTTATTTTAAGGAAGGGAGACGGTAAGTTATATATAGTTATTAATTACTGAATATTAAATAAAGATACGATTAAGAATCGTTATTTATTACCACTTATTACAGAAATGTAAAAACGGATTATTAAAGTAAACTGGTTCTTTAATCTTAACTTCCCTATAAGATTTAACTATATTAAAGTAAAGGAAGAGGATAAGTATAAGACGGCTTTTTAAACTTATAACGGGTATTACCAGTACTGTGTTATATTAATGGGATTAATAAATACCCCTGTAACCTTTTAAGGCCTTATTAACAGTGTTCTCCACCCCTTCCTTAATAAGTTTATCTTTATATATTTAAATAACGTTTTAATTTATTTTAAAACTTTAAAAGACCACTAGAAGTATATATAACAGGTCTTAACAGCTTTTAAGAAAGCGAAGCTGATAGTAAACCTGGAGAAGAGCTACTTTTATATTTAGGAACTGAACTATTTAAGGTTTAAGGTAACTCCTGGAAAGTTTAAAATGTAACTGGAGAAGATAAAGGTAATTAGGGATTAACCTACTTTAAAGAATTAGAAAGAACTGTAAGCTTTTATCAGTTTTATAAACTTTTATTACTGTTTTATTAAGTATTTTACGAAAACTGTAAAATTACTTTATAAACTTACAGGTAAAGGAAAGCCGTTTAAGTGGATTAATAGATAATAGAAGGCGTTTAAGGACCTTAAACACACCTTTATTACAGCGCCAGTCCTGGCTCTCCCTAACTTTTTAAAGCCTTTTTAAGTTAAAACAGACTTTTTAGAGTTTATAATTAGTGGAGAACTTAATTAAATCTAGGATAATAGGAAACGCCACCTAGTTACCTTTTTATTAAAAGGGATCTACAGCCCAGCCTTATAATACCTAATTTACAATAAGGAACTAATAGCGATTATTTAATACTTTATTAAGTAGGTATTATATCTAAGCGGTATAGAAGAACCAGTCCAGGTCTTTTCAAATTATAATAACCTTTAATACTTCCTAACGAAGGAACTTAATTTACAGTAAGTATAATAGGTAAAATTAATAGCCCTGTTCCATTTTTAGATTTATTATATTAAAGGAAAAGATAATGGGCGAGCTGATACCCTTAGTTGGAGATAGGACTATAAGGATGTTAATCCGGTCCTAGTCCCTGTTATTATATTTAATAAAGTAAAGAACGGTACCTTAGAACACACATTATAAGTGTCAGATAACTAGATATTAGAATAAATTATTAATGTCTGTATAAACTTATAAATAAAATATAATATTTATTAATAATAATAGGACTTTTAAGTAAAAAGGTTAGTGAAAGGAACCTGTAAGTATAAGTGCCCTTTAGGAGACTTTTTAAGGTATATGTAGGATTATGGGAAGGAGTGCCTAATACACCTAAATTATAATAAAATTAGTTGTTAGCTGGAATAGCTGTTAGAAGGTGTAGATAGTGTGCCTGAACTAAGAGTAAGGCTTTAGTATTAAAAGAAACTGTACGTTTATAACTTGGATAAACAGAAGGAGTATATTTAACAGGTTTATAAGTCTCGACTTAAAGGATATATAGGCTGGGTTAAAACCTTTACGTAGGTTTAATAAGTATACGTCTTTTTAGGAATAAAGAAGTTAGTTAAGGAAGTGGTTAATAACTGTAACGTCTGCTATTAAAAGCAGAATCGACGCTATAAGCCTTATAAGCTTTTTAAACCACTCCCTATACTATAGGCGCCGTGGAGTTTAATCTCACTTAACTTTATTATTAGGATTTTAAAGTCTAAGGACCCTGTTATAAGAGTCACTTATAACCAGATCCTTATAGTAATTAATAGATTAATAAAATGGGCCTACTTTTTACTAACCTTAAAGGATATAATAGTAAAGTAACTTATTTATATCTTTAAGAAAAAGGTAGTTTTATAACACCTTTAGCTAGATAATATCGTTACAGATTAAGATAAGCTGATTATATTAAAGTTTTAATAAAGATTAATGTAAAGAATGGGTGTGAAAAGTAAGCTTTTAACAGCTTTCCATCTATAGACGGACGGCTAAATAAAGTAAGTTAATTAAATATTTATAATGTATTTTTAAGTGTACGTTAACTTTAAATAAGATAATTAACTTAAGTTATTATTAACAGTATAAATAACTTATAATATAATATTAGTTAAGTTAATAGGTGTGTCACCATTCTTTATTAATTACGGTAAGGAGCCTAAGCTCTGTTAAGGCCTACCTATTAGCACCTCTTAAGTTATAATATATGTAAACTGAATGTAAGAGTTATATAACTACTTATAAGCTAAACTTAAATTCATATGTGAATAAATGAAAAAGTTTACTAATAAACACTAAACTAAATAATTAATACTTAAGAAAGGACTTTATTATAATAGTAAATAAGTTAAGGGACTGACTTTTTAAGAGGGGGATTACGTTTACCTTTTTTCACAAAACTTACGTTTAAAATAACCTAATAAGAAGCTTAACTTTAAAAGGTACAGATTATTTTAAATTAAGAAAAATGTTACCACCTTTAATTATAAATTAAACTTACCTATTAATATAAAGGTGTGGATTAAGGTTTTTTATATCTTACTTTTAAAACCTGCCTTAAAAGGAGTTCCTTTAGAAAAGAAGATTAAGATTGACACTAATAAGGATAAGTATAACGTTAAGGAAGTTATAAATTTACAGAGAGGAAAGAACACATTTAAGTACCTTATTAAATAGCTAGATTATAGCCTTAAAAGTAACTTATAGGAATTAGTTAAGAACCTTAAATACTTAGACTTAATTATAAAGTTCTATTAAAAGAATCTAGACTGACTGAAACTAACGATAAAAACCAGAAATAAGATAAGATCTGATATTTAAATTACTAAATTAAAAAGTAAGACTATTATAGGATTTAAAGCCTAAGAAGCGGTAGGAAACTCCTTAGTAGGTATGGAAGGATATTTATTAGAAACCTTAGCTAGGGTTAAAAGGACCTTAGACTTTATAAGAAGGCCAGGCCTTTAGAACTCTATAAGCACCGTTAAAAAGAAAGTTAGTAAAAAGAAAATAAGCACGCTGTTATTACAGAACTGTAAGAGGAAAGAAGTTACGAATTAAGTTAAGAAAAGGTTATTAGCTGTGGTAACCCCCTGGAAAAAGAACTAGTAGGTGTTCCTACTAGAAAGCCTCCCTAGTTAAAGGACTTGTTAGCCTTAGGAGGAGCAGCCAGACAGGCCTCCTCCTGCTCCTGGAAATGGAGGATCTCTGCCTCCTAATTAAACGTAGAAAAAACTCGCTCCTCTATCCTACAGCGTTAGGTTTTAATCCGTTTAAGTTAAGTAATGGTTTTACAGAGTTTTTAAGTTTTTAACTCTAAGTTCTACATAGTAACGTCGTGCTTAATGTTAAGACGGCACTTTTTAAAAAGGAGCTGTTAAAGGAAAGCGTTATTATAATTAAACGTGTCGTATAAAGACGAAGCTCTTATTAGTAAATATTTAGAGTAGCTGTTTAATTGTGCAGTAATAAGACAGGAAAGCGATTTTAAAGAATAACGATTATAAGGTGACATTTATAATTTAAAAGTTAAAGTAAAATCTGTAAGGTTACGGTGATAAGAGGTGCTGTTTTTTAAAGAGTGTTTTTACATACGGTTAGTAGGTATAATTACGTTAAGAAAGAAGGAACGCTTTTACTAGGGTTTTTTATGGAAAAAGAATGTTAAAAAGGGGGAGTTATGTGACGACCCTGTAGGCTGTCACTTAAACCGGAGCGGCCTGACGAATCCCCCACATAAGGAACAGTGTAGGAAGATAGTACACACGGTACTACGTATTGGGCTAGGGGTGTAAAGACCTGAAGCCCTTATAACTAATTAGCAGCTGCTTAGTCTTAGCAGGAGTGCTCACTTACTGAGTATTTGTGGGACATTTGAGTAGGAGGTGCTTAGTGGCAGAGTGTTTAATCTCCTATTAAGTAGCAGACTATTAAGTAAGGTATAAAGTACCTTTTAGTTAGTTAGTATAGATAGCCATGGTTGTGCCTATAACCACTGTAAGGGACTTTAGTTCTTTACGCTAGTATTTAATTATTCATTTATGTCCTACTGTTTAGACTCACCTCTGTGTATTATAGTGACAGCGACTTATAGTGATATTAAACCCCCGTTTAGGAGTGCTAGCTTAATAAGCCGTCTTTAGAACGCCCCTTACTTGTTAGCGTCCTGCTATACGTTCTGTCTTAACCTGCACCAGTCCTTTTAAGGCCTGTGTCGGGTGCAGGTTGTAATATTAGGGTCCACGTATTTCTATAAGCTAGCTCTCTTTACGTGGCTTTAAAAGCTCCTTAACTAGAGTATCTAGTCTTCTAAGCTTGTGTAGATGATTTTTAGGGCCTTTGTGTTAGTTATAACTTTATCGGTTAAAGGCTTTCACAGTGTTCGCGAGCGTTAATGCCTAACGGGGGCTGCTTGTTAACGGTTTGTTCGGCTTAACACGTGAAAATCGGGGCTTTACACGCATTGTAATTTACGCACTGATAGAAAAGCAGTAATATTATCGCTTGTTTAAGACTCTTAATTGTAGAATTTAACACAGTTAACTAAGAACACAGTAATTACCGCCATCAAGTCTTGTTGTATTTAGGGAGCCGTCCTCTTAGCTAAGTGAAGCTCTGGTACTTGGCCGCGCTGCGGTTCCGTGGCGCTAAGGCGCGATTATGTAATTTGACAAATGAGCCTGAAGTATTTACTATCCACTTTAGACGCAACCTAATGCCAGACACTAGAATCACAGTATTAGATGCTGAATGACCACCTTCTCAGCACCCACCCTCACCTTAAAAACATCCCTGATTGCGGCAACGGCCTCATCCGCATCTTACAGCTATACTATCTACCTCCGTATTAAGCCGTATAGTCCTCCTAGGTAAATCTTATAGGGCAGATATACTAATTAATAAGGCTTCTTTTAAAGTGCTTGTTAGCTAGCCACAGGGATAACGTATTATTAAATTAGTAAGTTCTAGGGGACCTTATCTTTAAGTAGTAGAATTTTCAATTTTAGAAAGCGGAGTAGTTATAAAGTTTCACGTCCCAGACCAGCCCGGTGCCTAGGTCTACGGCAAGCTGCTTATCCTCTTACCTACCTCAGATTATTATCTTATATAATTAATAGTGTGACTTTATTTATAGGAATTTCAGGGATATACTTACCTTCTCCGTCGTATTATATTTACAGTACTACTATCTAAGGGGCGGATAGTGATATTTGTAAAGCCCAATCTTACTTTTTAAGCCCTAAAGCCGGTCTTACCCTATTAACGCGTCTACTTATGGAGTATTACAGTTACACTAGAGGAAGTTTAGTAATCCTTTATTCCACTACTAAAAACTAAAGCCCCAGCTTTACGGCCTAATTTTAAACATACTTAAAATCACCGGACCAGTACTCTAGGCATATTACCGCACATTAACATGTGGGCGCCTGGCTAAAGAGGTGTACCTTCGGATTACTAGAATCGTTCTCCTGCGCAAAGGACAAGTACCCCGCAGATACACCGAAGGGTGTAGAACCATTTCTCTGCTATGGTGTCTGTCCAGGGAGGCCAGGTGGCAACAGTAATCAGCGACTACTGGCTATCCAGACGAGCAAGACAGCTTGAAGCATGCTCCACAGCACACTCTAGCTCTTTTGTAAAGTCTTCCTTCCCTTTCCCCTGGCCCTTGAAAGGATGCCTGCGAATAGTGGCGCCAGGATGTCTCAGAAACTTCCGTTGGCGCCAGAGCCAGCCACATTAATATCCTTGGGCATCAGCCCCACCGCAACCACGTGGTCTGGGAGGGCAGGGGACAAGGAGAAGCGATTAGAAGTTTGGTGGGCCCACCACAGGTCCGGTATGTGCGCAGCAAAGTCAGACCCCTGGCAAGTAGGCAAGCACGTCCGGAACCTCCCCCAGAGGGAGCGACACCACCTCATCGCCGACTTCTCTGACCACGGAGACTTCCAGGCCTACCACTTACGCTTCAACCATCAGCAGTGGCTCAACTGTAAGTGCGGTAAGGCTGTCAGACCAACATCCCCCCGACACTGTACCTTCGTCATGAAGGATTGCCTATAACGCTCTCACACCCCGGTAATGACGCAAAGGGGCTATCCCGCCTCCTTAGCGGAGTACAGGCGCCGTCTCGGCGTACTCAGGGAGCTCCACAGAAACACGGAGCACGGCTATAATTTGTGTTTACATTAGAACAACTAGATTGCCACCTTTGTACTGATTCCCATCTCTGCTTTCACCCCTTTTCTTCCCCCGCCTGGGGGTGTTGTTTGGAGTTTTTGTTGCGAAACCTTGACCTGTTACCTGTTTTCGGTTTCTTATTTCTCGTTTTGCCAAGAGGATTTCATTGGCTAGCTTAGGTTACTTATAGAGAGTTAGTGCACGTGCCACTTCACACTGGGTGGAGAACCTTCACGAAAAATGACAATCAATCAAATCAATCGACAACCACATGGGAGCACCGGCCCCCGTCAGCCAGGTCCCGGTTAGGCTGCGACACGTGATGAGTTAGGCAACTTCTTCAAACCGATATCTTGGTAGTTCCTCGTCCCTCCTTCACCCACGTTCACCTTAAAGATCCTGTGTCGCAGCACTTCTTCAACTCCACCCAGCAGCACACCAGAGGAAACTCCGGAGGCGGAGAAGGGAACCAAACCGTCCATGGCTGGATCGGAGCTTAGGCCCAAGTCCGGTAGGGCTGCGGACGCATACGACTACTCTCCTCTGTCAGAACATGGCAACATTCACTTAATTCGTCTCATGGGGCACAAAGACAAGGGGGCCCCCATCCAATGTCAGCTTTTCGAGTATCCCCTGCAGGAACTGGGTCAAGGGGCCCATCTCTACGAAGCTTTGTCGTACGTGTGGGGTTCCGAGGAAGACAAACAATCCATCTGTATCCAAGAGCCAGATGGTAAAGGCGACATTTTTCTCGCCCCCCGTCGCCTACATGTCACACAGAACCTTTATGCGGCGCTGTTACATATCCGAAATCGCCTCTTCGACCGCGTCTTATAAATAGATGCCATCTGCATCAACCAGAAAGACAATAAAGAGAAGGAACAGCAGGTTCAATCCATAGCTAAGATTTATACTAGCGCTAATCGCGTTATTGTCTGGCTCGGAGAGGCGTCGAGCGATACCGACGGAGCGTTTAAAGCACTCTGTAAGTCCGCTGCTAAGGAACAAATCAGCCTGTCAACTCCCCGGCCAATCCTCGCTTTACTGGAACGGCCATGGTTTCAATGTATCTGGGTATGTGGTAAAACAATAACTAATCGCGTAAACGTTAATAAGCTATCTCAGGTCCTTTAAAAAGTTACTATAGCTTAACAGATCCTAATCAAATGTGGGCCTGATAAAGTGGATGGGTTAATATTCTACTTAGGTCTTAACACGTTAAAGCTACCTTACAACACCTGTCCCAACCTACAGACGTTAGTCCCTTTAATAACTTACTTAATATAACATATAACCTTCTAGCCCCAGTTTATAATAAATTACTTAAAGGTACTGCACTCTCTTATAATCCACCCTTTAAACCAATTAGTAGACATGTACCACACCCGTAAGGTTACAAATCCTGTCAATAAGGTTTATACTTTATTTAATATAGGTTCTTATAGCCTTATAAAGTTATTAGCTGATTACAGGGTTATATGGGAGGTAGTCTTTAAGAGACTTATTAAACTCTCCCTCTTTAATTAGGTATCTGTGGGAGTATAAAGTAATAAGCGGGGTGTAGCTGTAATCTGGGGAAAAGGTTATATTCTTGGTAAAGTATCTTTAATTTGGGGAGATGATACTTAAAGTAATATCTAGCATATTAGGGTTACCTGGAAGAATGTACGTGGTGGTTTTAACATAGGAAGGTACGGGGACTCTCTGTTCCCTCTTTAAGTTTTAACGAAAGCTGTTTAAAAGGGAGATGCCATTTACCTCCTTAACAAAGTGGTGGAGCTTATAATTATAAGGTTATGTAACGACTATTTAGTAATTATTATAATTTAAGCTCCCCTAACTAATACGGATAATAAGTGGTCGGAACGTCTATAACGGATCCCAGTATCCCTAACAGACCTTATACTCGTTTAGGACTGGGAGGTACTCTAATACAAATAAGATCGAGACTATAAATTATTTATAGACAGTTAAAGGGGCTTTATAAGGCCGTTACCACCATTATAAGGTTACTTGGACAAAGTGGTCAGATTATGGAACTTTAAAGTGCTCTTGAGTGTGATGGAAAGTTATAAAGATTTAGGCAAAAAACTCCAGAAAGCTATAAAGATGTATAGCATGGCACTAGAAAGCATAGGGACCTATCCAGATCACCGTGCCGAGGTGGGAGTAGATAAGGAAACGCTGAGTATAATAGGTCATATTAATAGATTTAAGGATGTTAAGGAAGGGGTAAAGGACTGGGACAGCCAGGTACTATTACAATGGGCTACAAACCAGGGTAGTAAGGCTATGGTGAGTTTCCTGCTTGAGAGGGGGGTGGATATAGAGGCGAAGGATAGGGATGGCCGGATACCGTTATGGTTAGCTGCGAACCAGGGCTATAAGGCTATAGTGAGGTTACTGCTCGAGAGGGGCGCGGATATAGAGGCAAAGGATAGGGTTGACCGGACACCGTTATGGTTAGCTGCGAATCAGGGCTACGAGGCTATAGTGAGGTTGCTGCTTGAGAGGGGCGCAGATATAGAGGCGAAGAACAGGGTTAGCTGGACACTGTTATGGTTAGCTGCGAACCAGGGCTACGAGGCTATAGTGAGGTTGCTGCTTGAGAGGGGCGCGGATATAGAGGTGACGGATAGGGATGGCTGGACACTGTTAATGTTAGCTGCGTATGAGGGCTACGAGGCCGTGGTAAAGTTGTTACTTGAGAGGGGCGCGGATATAGAGGTAAAGGATAGGGATGGCTGGACACTGTCAATGTTAGCTGCGTATGAGGGCCACGAGGCTGTGGTGAGGTTGCTGCTTGAGAGAGGTGAAAAATTAGAGTAGCTGGAGATAGTAGCTAGACTTTTCTTAATCCCTTTCCCACATACCACCTATATTACCTAAGCTCTCTTTATATACTTTAAACATCTGGTAAGGAGCTTTGGGGAAACAGTAAAACTTACGTTATAAATAGGGCGGCGGGGGCAATTAACGTAGTAGCTAACAAACTAATATAAGAGACTAGAGATGACGTTACAGCTAAAACATTTATTAAGATTTTATAATGGTTTGTGCACTACGGAATATATAAGATCCTGGTTTTGTGGGCAGGCATTAAGTGTTTGGAAATATACAGGTATGTAGATAAGTTAGGTCCACCCGATCTTAACAGATCCTCTGCTTTGGAAGGTAGCTAATCCATCTGTGTAACGGCGACTAAATAACTCTTATCAAGCCACCGCCGCCTGAGATTAAGAGAAGAACTCAAGTCAGAATGACAAACATTAATTCGCGGGATTATATATAAAGAAGACTAAAATGCTGACTTACTTAAAGATAGACGTTCCTTTAATGGCATGTCCTCCCGTAGAAACTTAAAGATGGAGGAAAGTAAGTGAATGATAATAATGCCACCGTTAATACAGTACTCCTTTAGTTGCAGCTTAAAGGATTCTGCCTCCGCGAAGCATCTATTGAGGGCCCTAACTCTGTCGAACATCTTATAAAGTATAGGAATAATAAGTCTGGGGGCCCACTTTTTAACCACCTTTGTTTTCGACCACCGTGTCTAATCATATTACTATTTCAACCCCCTCCGACAAACCTTAATTTCTCTCCCATTTCGAATATAACCTTTTCCATTCTTTCCACGTAGTAAAAGCAGCCATTAAAGATGTAGTGGACTGAATTTAACATGCGTACGGCCTGTGCAGCTGTTAAAGCAGGTCTATTAATTTAAAAGGCTGTATAACGGTATGCTATTATTACAACCTGCACCTGACACAGGCCTTAAGAGGACTGGCGTGGGTTAAGACAGAACGTATAGTAGGACGCTAATAAGTAAGGGGTGTTCTGAAGACGGCTTGTTAAGCTAGCACTCCTAGATGGGGGTTTAATGTTACTGTAGATTGTTATTATTATAATATATAAAGGTAAGTCTGAATAGTAGGATATAAATGAATAATTGAATATTAATGTGAGGAACTAAAGTCCCTTATAATAGTTATAAGTATAACTATAACTATTTATACTAATTAGCTAAAAGGTACTTTATACCTTAATTACTATACTTACTTAATATAAGGAGTGATTATAGTGATTAGAATGCCTTTAATCACTGTAATCACCGTGCTTTTGGAGAGATTAGAGTAATCACTTAACGATTAGTTATAAGGGCTTTAGGTCTTTACACCCTTAGCCTAATATGTAATATTATACGTACTACCTTTCTGTACTGTTCCTTTTACAGGGGATTTATTAGGCCGCCCTGGCCTAAGTGACGGCCTGTAAGGTTGTTACATAATTCCCCCTTTTTAACGTTCTTTTTCTATAAAGAACTATTTATACGTTCCTTCCTCTCTTTACTAGTTATTATGTTATCTAATTAGGTAATTAAAAATAGGAGAAACGTAACGCCTTTATTAACTAAACATTATATTACTAATGTTAAGTTTATTTTTACTTTTAGGATCGTTATACCTGTAAAGTGTAATCGTTACTACCGCCTAAACCTGCCAGACTATAAGGTGGCTAGTAAGAGTGAGTTATGTGGCTACTATGTAACGGTTAGTGGGACTGTATACTTATCTTATAACGTTTATGGAAACGATCTGTCTGTCCTGTGTGGAGTTCTAGATAAAAAGAAGCGCTTTAACATTAAGGAGCGTGAAACTGCTCTCCTTTTTTATAACACAGCCTTTAAGTTTCTACGCCTTAAGGATTAATAAAAGGAACTAGTGTGGCAGGCAGACGAACTTTTTAGTTATAAGTTTGATATTATAGTGGAGGAGGAGTGTAAGGCTTAAGAAGTAACTGTACCAGTTCCTGAGTTTGATTGGGGAAGCCTCTTAGTGGAGCCGGTGTACGGTTCCTTTTCTAGGGGGTTACTATAGCCGGTGACTTCTTTTTAACTTAATTTATTACTCTTTTCTTTTAATAAATGAAAACGGCTTTTCCTAGCGTAACTGTTGTGTTCTTGTTTTTTCTTTTTTTTTTAATTTTTTTTTTTTTTTAACAGTATTTATTTTTATGTGGAATGTGCTGGGAACTTTAAAGGCCCAGCCTCCTTATTAGGTTTAAGGTCCTTTTAACCCTAATTAAGGGTTTTAATAAATGTCCTCTTATACTTACTAAGGAGTTTCCTGCTGTTTCTTAGGCTTTAAGTCCCATAGTAATTTTACTTTTCAGTATAGTAGTTTAAATGTTAGATTTTATCTTATTTCTAGTTTTTATTATTAGTTTTAATTAGTCTGGATTTTTTTAATGGAACTTTATAATCAGGTCTAGGCACTTAAGATTTTTAACTAATTCCTATAAGTTACTTTTAGGGCTGTAATTTAACTATTTAATAAGATATTTAAACGTGTTCTTTCCTTTTTTTAAATCTATAACTTCCTTAACGTTATACTTATCCTTATTAGTGTTAATCTTAATCTTCTTTTTTAAAGGAACTTCCTTTAAGGTAGGTTTTAAAAGTGAGACGTGAAAAACCTTAATCCACACTTTTATATTAGCAGGTAGGTTTAATTTATAATTAAAGGTGGTGACCTTTTTCTTAATTTAGAACGGTTTATACCTTTTAAAGTTAAGCTTCTTATTAGGCTGTTTTAAATATAGGTTTTGTGAAAAAAGGTAAACGTAATCCCCCTTTTAAAAAGTCAGTCCCTTAACTTATTTATTATTATAATAAAGTCCTTTTTTAAACACTAGTTATTTAGTTTAATGTTTATTAGTAAACTTCTTTATTTATTTACGTGTAAACTTAAGTTTAGTTTATAAATAGTTATGTAGTTCTTATATCTAGTCTGTATAGATTATGGCTTAGGGGGCGTTGGTAAGTGGCCCTTAATAGAGTTTAGGCTTTTTATTATAGTTAGTGAAAAATAGTAACATACCTGTTAACTTAATTAACGTTATGTTATAAGTTATCTGTATTATTAATAACAGCTTAAGCTAATTATCTTATTTGAAGTTAATGTAAGTTTAAAGATACGTTATAAGTATCTGGTTAACTTACTCTATTTAACTGTCTATCTGTAAGTGGAATACTGTTAAAAGTTTACTTTTCACACCTATTCTTTACATTAATCCTTATTAGAACTTTAACATAATTAGCTTATCTTAATTTATAATAATATTATCTGGCTAAAGGTGTTATAAAATTACCTTTTTCTTAAAGATATAAATAAGTTACTTTACTATTATATCTTTTAAGGTTAGTAAAAAGTAGGCCTATTTCATTAATCTGTTAATTATTATAAGGATTTAGTTATAGGTAATTTCTGTAATAGGGTCTTTAAACTTTAAGATCTTAGTGACGAAGTTAAGTAAGATGGAGCTTTATAGCGCTTATGGTATAGGGAGTGGTTTAAGAAGTTTATAAGGCTTATACTGTTAATTCTGCTTATAGTGGCAGACGTTACAGTTATTAACCACTTTTTTAACTAACTTCTTTATTCCTAAGAAGGTGTACGCTTATTAGGCCTGTGTAAGAGTTTTAGCTTAGCCTATATGTCCTTTAAGTTAAGACTTGTAAACCTGTTAAATATACTCCTTTTATTTTTTTAAATTATAAACGTACGGTTTCTCTTAGTATTAAAGCCTTACTTCTGGTTTAGGTATACTGTTTACGCCTTTTAATAGCTATTTTAGTTAATAACCAGTTTCGTTGTAGTTTAAATGCTTTGGGCACTCCTTACTATAATCTTACACGTACCTTAAGAAATCTCCTAAAGGGTATTTATACTTACAGGTTCCTTTTATTAACCTTCTTACTTAAAAGTCCTGTTACTATTAATAGATGTTATACTTTATTTATAAATTTATATATATGTTAATAGTTTGTTCCAGTGTTTAGTTGTTTAACACTTATAGTGTATATTTTAAGGTGCCGTTCTCTGCTTTGTTAAATATAATAACAGGGATTAGGACTGGGTTAGCATCCTTATAATCCTGTTTTTAATTAAAAGTATTAGCTTATTTATTATCTTTTCCTTTAACATAGTAAATCTAGAAGTGGAATAGGGTTATTAACTCTGCCTATTATATTTATTATAAGCTAAGTTCTTTCGTTAGGAAGTATTAAAGGTTATTATAATCTGAAAAAACCTAGATTAGTTCTTCTATATTATTTAAATACAGTGCTTATTTAGTAAAGTATTAAATAATTATTATTAATTCCTTATTATAAATTAGATATTATAAAGCTAAGCTATAGATTCCTTTTAATAAGAAGGTAATTAGGTGGCGTTTCTTATCATCTTAGATTTAATTAAGTTCTCCACTAATTATAAACTTTAAAGAGTTTATTTCGATTTAAAAGGGCTTTAAAAAATCAGGGAGTGCTAGGATTAATACTGTAATAAAGGTGTGTTTAAGGTCTTTAAACGCCTTTTATTATTTATTAGTCCACTTAAACGGCTTTCCCTTACCTGTAAGTTTATAAAGTGGTTTTACGATTTTTATAAAATACTTAATAAAACATTAATAAAAGTTTATAAAACCGATAAAGGCTTATAACTCTTTCTAATTCTTTAAAGTAGGTTAATCCCTAATTACCTTTATCTTCTCTAGTTATATTTTAAGCTTTTTAAGGGTTATTTTAAACTTTAAATAGTTTAGTTCCTGAATGTAGAAATGGCTTTTCTTTAGGTTTACTGTCAGCTTTACCTTTTTAAAGGCTGTTAAAACCTGTTATATATATTTTTAATATTTTTTTAAAATTTCAGAATAAACTAGAACGTCGTTTAAATATATAAAGATAAACTTATTAAGGAAGGGGCGGAGAACACTGTTAATAAGGCCTTAAAAGGTTATAAGGGTGTTTATTAATCCTATTAGTATAACATAGTACTGGTAATACCTGTTACGAGTCTAAAAGGCCGTTTTATACTTATCTTCTTCTTTTACTCTAATATGGTTAAATCTTATAGGGAAATTAAGGCTGGAGAACTAGTTTACCTTAATAATCCGTTCTTACATTTTTATAATAAGTGGTAATGGATAACAGTTTTTAATTATATCTTCGTTTAACATTTAATAATTAATAACTATATATAACTTACCGTCTCCCTTTTATGGGACAAACAGTATTAGGTACCCCGCCAGGGACTGGGACTTTATAATAAACCCGTTTTTTAAGTTCTTATTAACATACTCTTACAGGGCCTTAGCCTGTTAAGGGTTTAAGTGGTAGGGTTAAAAGTTACAAAGCTTCGCTCCTGGCTTTAACTTAATTTTATAATCTTATAATTTATAGTTTAGTAATTACAGTATCTTCTTTTAAAATAGGGTGAACTTCTTATACTTTATAGGTACTTTAAATAAGTTAACTTCTTCACTTATTTATAAATCGGCTTTTAACTTCTTTCTACCTTTTAAATTGTTATTTAGGTAATACGGTAGACCTTCTAATCCTTTAACCGTTTTAGTAAACCTGACCTAAACTGTACTTAGTTTTAAGGGTTTAGCGTGCTTTTAAATACTTTATATATCTTTAAAGTAGTTTAACGCCTTCTTAACTTTCTTTAAATAATAATTACAGCTAAAGGACTTGTTAAAGGTAAGGTGGCCACTCTTTTAGTTAATTACAGGGTTATACTTTTTTAACTAAGGTAGACTTAGGATTATGTTATACTTTATAACTAATGTAACGTTAAAGTCCACTTATTATTTATCCCTATCTACTTTAATTAGGAGTGGTAAGTGGTAGGTAACCTTACCGTTATTATACTAATATAGGCCTCCTTCTCCATTTCGTATAGGAATAACTTTTTTATACTTTTTATTAGGGAGTTTCCTTCAGTTAACTAATAAGGGGTGTATTAGGTTAAAAGTACTTTTATTATTAATTATTACTTTTACCCTAAACGGCCTCCCTTTTCTATCTGTTATATTAACGTTAACGGAGTAATACTTATACTTTTTTATCATTTAAGTTATGGTAATTATCTGTCCTTAAGGTCTTATCTAGCTTAACTTTTAAATACCTCTTTTTCTTTTTAAGGTTTTTACTAATTAGTAAATTACTAGTTTCCAGCTCTTTTAAAGGGCTTATAACCTTTTCCTAATTCCTTCTGGAAAAACAGGCAGCTTTAGTAAACCTGGTGATTAACCTTCCTTAAGTTCTTACACCTTAACGTCTAGTTAACTTTAAACAGTATAATGTTTTAGAAGTCCTTAATAAGACGATAGTACACTTTATAAGACTGGATTATAATAATATCTTTTTACTTTTAGATCTGCTGGTAATTTTCTCACTTTTACCATTTTTAGGCTTTTCCGTTAAGGTGTAATAAATATGTTATAATTAAGTAGTTATTAAACATTCCTCCTTACTAATATATAATAGGGGTTTAGTTAATTACAATAACCTTCTGCTTATTATTAGATTCTCTTATTAAAGAATAGGAAACTTGGTAATAGGTTAGTTCTAACTCCACTTTTATAATGGTGTAATCCTGTCTTTATACGCTAGGGAAGTGGTTATAAAAGGCCTTAAGTTTATAATATCAGTTAAAAGTATAGTTATTATATATATAGTTAATTTATAATATGTCCTTATGGTTAAGGTGGTTAATGTTAACTGTGGGTGTTATGGTTATAGAGTACAGAACGGAGGAAGTGGCACCTTATTTCTTCTCTTCTTCCACTTACCTTTAGGTACGTTATTTTTCCTAAACCTTTTCCTAAAACTTAGGTAATAATAACCTAGTTTATTCTTTTATAAAACGGTCTTTTTTAATAAGGTGGTGTTTAAGCTGATTAATAAAGTAAACTCTATTATAAAGTTATAACCTAACTTCCACTACTTTGTCTTTTAACGTTATAGTAAGGCCTTTAACCTGTAAATCCTTTATTTCGTTTACTAACTTTTAATGTTTCTCCTTTAACTTTTAGATCCTCTGCTAATATATTTACTTTGTGCCTTCCTGGGGAACCTTTAAAGTACCAGTTTAAGGTATATTAGTTTTAATACAGGGTATCTATTTAAGTTATCCTTCCTTTAGGGAGGTAAGGGTGCTGATCTATTTAGTGTGTTTAAAGTGTTTAAAAGTCTTAGGGGACATTATTAAGAAGAACTTTCATTTTTCTAACTTAATTCTTTTAACCTATTCCCTTTTACCTTTTAGGGCTTACTTTATTACTTATATAGCTTAAAGGGCTAATTCTTTAACTCCTTTAACCATTTTAATAAGGTTTAAGTTAAGGTCCTTCCTAGACTTCTTTAATTCCTAGGCTTATAAGGTGAGGTTTTTAAGGCCTGTAACTGCTAACTGGAACATTTCTTCTTAAAGTTAATCTTTTATAACTTACACCTTTAATAATTTTAAGTTTCCACCTTAAAGTCGGTCTGTAGTAACCTACACCTTTATAATTAGCTCTTTTATAACACCCTTAAAGATTAAATACATTACGTTTTAAGGTTCTTCTTCTTCTTTCTTAACTCCTAAGTTACACTTATCTATCTAGGTGTAATCTTCTTCGTTACTTACCATCTTAATATGGATATCTCCTAAGTTAAACCTGATGTGCTTCCCTCCTTTTAAAATAGGTTTCTAGCCGACTTACTTTAATAATAGGTATTACTATACTATATAACCTTTTTTATTACAATTAAAGTATTAGACTTAAGATAGGTTTTTAGACTGCTTTTACGGCTGCTGTTATTAAGGTTTGTTGTGGTTAGGTCGATTCTGACGGTTTACTATATTAATATCTATTAGCCTGGGGTGATAACCTGTTACAGTTGACTGGTTTCCCTTTTTAAGCTTACTTAACTAATAAGGGGTCTGTTTTTTCCAGAAGTTCTTTTAATAATAGTGATTATAATACTAGTTATTAACCTTAATAGCTATTTTAACTAGTTTTTATAAACGGTCTGGTTAGTCTTCTTAGTAAAGGTCTTTAGTAACGTGTTCCTTTAAACCACTCCAGAACAGCATTATTAAGGCCTTTTAGTTAAGTTTAATTTTTACTGCTTTTAATTTAAAGCGTGTGGAGAATTTAAAGATTAAGGACGTTTACCTTAGGGTTATAAGGCGTTACTTAGCCCACCTTAAGGTATCTAGTTCCTTAAACTTAATCTGGAGTTAGTTAATAAACATATTAAAGTTATTGAAAAGAGCTTAAATCTTAAAGGCTTCTTTTTATACTTTATTTATAAAGAGGTTATTAATTATCTTCATATAGGGTTTATATTAGTAAACGGTTACTCTATCTAGTAAGGCTCTGGTAAACCTAACCTTTCCTTCTTCTTTAAAGAATTACTTATTATAATAAATGATATAACTTTAAAGTTAGGCTATTTAGGACTTTAACTATATAAAGTCTCCCTTAAAGCGTAATAGTGGGGGGAGTTTTACTTGTTTCTTTTATAAGCCCTTAAGGTTATTATTTTCTAGTTTAACTGTGTTAAGTTAGGCTTAAAGTTTCTTAATAAGACCGATATAGCTTTTAATATCTCTGGGGAAGGCTTTATTAAGTTCCTTAACTAGTCCCTGCTAGTTAAGGTTTAAGTCTTTAAGGTGTGTAACTAACTTATTAATAGTAAGGAGTTAAGGTTAAACTTACACTTCCTTAATCTCCTTACCTTTTCTGGAAATTAATATATTAATAGGAGAGAGGTGATATTTAGGAATTTAATAAACAGCGTTTAGAATTAAAACGTTAGTATCGTATTATAACTTACACCCGACACAGGCTTTAAAAGGACTGGTATAAGTTAAGATAGAACGTATAATAGGACGTTAATAAGTAAGGGGCGTTTTAAAGACAGTTTATTAAGTTAACACTTTTAGATGGGGGTTTAATGTTATTATAGGTTATTATTATTATAATGTATAGAGGTAAGTCTAAACAGTAGGATATAAATGAATAATTAAATATTAACGTAAGGAACCAGAGTCCCTTACAGTGGTTGTGGGTATAACTATAGCTATTTATATTAATTAACTAAAAGGTACTTTATACCTTAATTACTGTGTTTACTTAATATGAGGAGTGATTATAGTGATTAGAATGCCTTTAATTACTGTGATCACCATGCTCTTAGTGAGATTAGAGTGATCACTTAACGATTAGTTGTAGGGGTTTCGGGTCTTTGCACCCCTGGCCCAGTGCGCAGTACCGTGCGTACTGCCTTTCTACACTGTTCCTTCTGCGGGGGATTCGTCAGGCCGCCCCAGCTTAAGTGACGGCCTGCAGGGTCGTCACAGCCATTCCATATACTACCCTCTAAAGCCGATTAGCTGGCTACCTTCTACACGCAGTGGCACACTAAGACTACCAGAGGCTTTCTATACCTTAGGAGGACCTTTTAGCCGAGTGGATTCTTTTTCAGAACGACCTTAGTGACCCCCCTTTACACGTAACGATTCGAGAGCTGGCCACCAGAATTTCTATTAAGCGAGGAGACTCTTACTATATTAGAAAACGCTAAGTTTAAAATTTTATTAACAGGCATCCAGTTATTAAGACCTAGAGGCTATAGAGGATAGATGTTACACATGTAAAAGCAGTTACAGGGGAGGTTATTTATAAATGGTTTAACTACCTTTAAATTCCAGCTATTTAGAGGATTCCACCTAAATATAAGTAGAATATGGATAAAGCCAGCCTAATAAAGGGCCTGGAGAGTAATAGCTACGTTATTAGAAGTGCTAAAAGGCGTTTAATTACGTCGAAAAAGCCAAATTCGCACACCTAAATCAGTTTTATTAAGTGTATCTCTACCTTAAGGGTATTACTTAATCCAGTCGTTATTTATAAGGGGGCTTTCGTGTAATAACAGTGGTTTTTAAAGGCTAAAGGTCCTTATAAAGGCTAGCATTTTTCAGCTATGTAAAAAGGGTGGATTATTAATAAAATTAGCCTTAAATAACTAGTTAAAAAATTTATCCCTTTAATAACCCCCTTAGATTTTAACTAACACTACCTTCTTATTCTTAACAGCCATTACAGCTATATAACGTATAAATTTATATGGTAATACTTTAGTAATAAGATCCAGCTCCTTTATTTACTAACATATTACTCCCACGTACTGTAACTATTAGATTTAAGTGTGTTTAGCTTATTAAAAAATGCATATTAAAACCTGGTTAACGCTTAGTAATACGAAGGACTGGAGGAATCATCTGTGGCCGGTAAAAGAATCTTTCTAAAGTGTTATTCTTAGGTATAAAGGGTTAGGCTTTCAAATCGGAATATTTAAAATGGTTAAAAGGGTAGAGGGTTATAGCCAGCTAATATAAGCAAGCCGTTAATAAGCCGGCATTTGGTGGAAAATAACAAGGCCTTTAAGCTATAAAATAACTCTAGCACTATCACGAAGCCCCTAACTCCCCATGGGGCCAAATTGGAAGACTATAGCTACACATGCCCCTGGATTTTAACCCTCAAGAAGGCCAAGGAGCTAAAGGCCCTTTTAAGGCCCTTAGGCCAACCCACTCTAACAGAGAGGTTTTTGTTTTAGAAGATTAAAAAGGCCTTTAATGAAAAAGACTTCTAATTAACTATATAAAGACGAAAAATCAAACAGCTAGAAGCCACTGTTAAGAGGTTAATGCCTAGTAAAAGGAAGAAGGTGGTTCCGGATCCGAATTCTGTATTTGTAGATATCGAGAAGATTTACAAGGCTTAGAAAGAGGTGGGGCGAATTTCGTCAGAATCTTCAAATTCCTCAGAAACTGAAGATTCTAAATCAAAAAGTTTAGAGGCATCAAGTTATATTATTGTGGAGATATAGGTAGTTGAATAGAGTAGTTTTTCATACCTCTATTTATTACACATTAGTTGAAAACAGGGGTGGTCAAAAAGTGGGCCCCCAGACTTAAGTAAAACGGCTGCTTTCTTCTTTGAAGAATCTAAACGCGTCTCCTTCTTAGCCCGCTGGTCCAGGTGATAGTGACGAAGTAGCACAGCGCGGCGCTATGAAGGTAGGTACGAAAGTACAAGACTGCAGTTACGAGCTTTGATGATAAGTCTGGTGAAGCCCTAAATAGGCGCTTCGTTCAATAACGCTCGGGTCCCCACATCTATCCATCGACGAGGGCCTCGATCTTTAGAAATCTTCTTAGAGAGAGATATCAGGGAGACGCCCGCAGAGTTAGCATTGGATTTTATGGAGAGGGCTACAAGTACGTGCCAGCAATGGGGCGCGAGCGCAAAGGACCGGTCATACTTACCCTATTCTGATTGCTTCCCTCGGGGACGGTTTATACTAATAACGTGTTTTTGATATGGAAATAGTACGGCTGGTCCGGCGCTTCGCTGTGGGTGAAAACGGATACTACATTCTTCTTATCGTAACTTTAAAGCTATAATTCTGTCTCTGATGGAACCCGCGAACTCGTATCTCTTCCGCCCAATCGACCAAGTCAAGTGGCCCCCACATTATGTTAAGATTTGAATGCCACCAGCCGGTTCTCCAAACCTCTTTCCAATTGAGAATTCTTAGCGTGAAACAAAGCAATTTGTTCAAGCAAATCGTGGTATAACCAGCCCTGAATTAAAGGAGCCGGTTCTGGCTGGCTGGAACCGAATTGATCAGGGGAGGATAAATCGGCAACCGCTTAGGTGGTTACCGGAACTAGATCTCGACCGACTCTAAGAGAGACTTACTTTAGCTGTTCATGGCTGCGGCTGTTAATAATATGGTAGATTTTAAGCGCGATAGGGGTTTAACCTAAAATCAGCACACCCGATACTTAACAGTCTTCAAACCTCCCTCCAAACTACCTTCCACCATGTGAAGACAAGTTAAGGGATACCTCTCCTTCTTGGGTAATTCGATTACCATGATTAATTGCTTGCCGGTCAGACCCCCCAGATGTTTTACCAGTTTGTTATAAGATTATACAGTTAAAAGCGAAGACGATAGATACTTACAACCAGCTAACACGCCCTCCGTCTCCTTTATATCTTCTTTATCACTATCTCGATAGGCCTTAGTGAGGAGAGTTTCATATTCCTCGAGGGATTCGATGATGAAACTAAACTTATCTTATAGCAGTTTGTTAAAACCCTCCAAGTCGGTGGCCTGTAGCTGGCGCAGATGGCCTTGTTGTCGCTTGATGCAGCAAAGATACCAGCGGGTTGAGTCTCCATGGCGTTGGTAAGCTGTGGGCTGTTTGCGTATTAATTGGTTCCCTTAGGTTTCTTAAGTGCGCGACTGACGTAAAGAATGAGGCTTATGGTCCTTGTGTAAGACTTCTAAAGGGCCGACTCTGAACGCGAGGATATAGGATGACAGGACCCGTTGGAGAAATGAGATGTGGGAAATGAGAAAATGAAAAAGAGGCACACCGTCTTCGTATCATAACCCAAAACATCTAACACGAAGCAAGACTCTGTTAATGGCTACCACAAGACGCATGCGTGGGGCCTAGTCTAATACCTATAGTAAGATACCACCCATCCGAATGCCACTGAAATCCCTCCTTCAGATCATGTATGTCGTAGCATAGCCTTGACAACGCCGCCTGCTTTTATCAGATGTAGGACGGGAGGTAGACTTCTTTCCACACACCGGCGGAAACAAGCCAGTTTTCCGCAACTATGCGGGAAACAAGCCATTCCTCCACAAGTCCGCGAGAAAAATCCATTTCTTCGCATGCTGGCGGAAAACAGGCATTCTCTCGATAAATCCACCGTTTGTAGAATTCTGCCTTTAACGTTCGGCCCGATGACAGACCCACAAGGGCTCAGAATATTTATTAACGAGCGCTAGGTTTTCTGTACTCATATGCCCTTATCCATCCTTAATCCAAGCTATAACCAGAGCAGTACAGAGCTAAGCAATAAACAGCCCTCAAAGCCCAAGTTCACGCTCAACGGTACGATCGAAAGCACGCTCGATAACACGTCTGGCGACACGCTCTACAACACGCTCAAGATCAAGAACAAGGCCACCCTCAAAGCAGTTTTTCTCTTTCACTGCCTAACAGACTCTGAATTCTTCCTTTCAGAAAGTATCAGAACCTGCGTGAGCGATTTCAGACGGCTACTTGCCGCTCCGCTAGCAAAGCCAGTGCTCGCAACCGAGATCTAAAGGTAGTCGCCTAAGTCAATCGAAATAAGTTAGGGCTAGATTCGGCTGACACAGTGTCTCGAGAGCGATGCAAGAGCAAGATTAGCACTCAATGTTCTCATGTGGCTCTCTACAGTGCGAAGACCTATCACGCCAGCGGAACTGCAGCATGCTATTGCCATCTCAACAGACTTTGGATCTCCACAGATTCACGATCTGACAGACTCAGCGTTTTTCGTCGACTGCTGCTTCGGACTAGTCACCATTGGTAACGAGAGGTCTGTCATTCGGCTTGTACACTTCTCAGTCAACGAGTATCTCCGGGCGCGGAAGGCGACGCTGTTCACTACCGCTGATAGTATCCTGGCCCTCCAGGCGATCGACCCCTCGGTCACCAGCCTGGTCTCCGACACCAACACCAAATCCCACGACCAGTTCAAGGCCTACATGGCACCTGGGTACTCCGGAAAGGACGTCCCCTCGGTCGAGGACGACATCACCGAGGTCATCACAACCTTTATCAAAGTCCTCAAGCGCGACCACCTCTCAACGGCCACCTCCACCAATCCCATCGACTTCACCCGGCTCTGCACTTTCTTCACCATCGACTCCATCTCCAAGACCAGCTTTGGCGAGTCCATGGGCTACCTCGAGAGCAACTCGGACCTGTGCAGCTACATACCCACCATACGCAACACCCTCCCATTCGCATCCATCCTCTCCGCCGTCCCCTTCCTCACCTCCCTCGCTACCTTTCCCCCGATGTAATCCCTCCTTACCCCCTCCCGTACCGACACCATCGGCGTCGGCCGCCTCCTCGCACTGGCCGATCGCACCGCCGCGTCCGCCCTCGAGAGCGATCCGAAATCCCGCAAGGACATGGTCTCCTCCTGGCTCCGCCACGGCCACCCCCGCTCCCCCCGCCGTCTCTCCTCCGACATCACCCTCCAGTTGGCCGCCGGCGCCGACACCACTGCGACCGTAATCAAAACGACCACCCTCTTCATCGCCACGAAACCCCGCGTCCTTGGTAAACTCCGCGCCGAAATCTCCACCGCGGAACGGGACGGTCGCATCTCCTCACCTGTAATCACCAACAGGGAATCCCTCGCCCTCCCATACGTCCAAGCAGTTGTGAAAGAAGGATTACGGATCTTCAACCCCGTGCCGGGGCTTTTGACGAAACTGGTCCCCGAGGGGGGGGATACAATCGCGGGGGTGTGGGTGCCGGGAGGGACGAGGGTGAGTAGTAGTTTGTGGAGCCAGCAGCGGGATGGGGTGTACGGGGAGGATGGGGATCGGTTTTGGCCCGAGAGGTGGATCGAGGCAGATAAGGAGAGGAGGGTGGCAATGGAGCGGCAGCTGGATTGCTCGTTTGGGGTGGGGAGATGGGCGTATTTGGGGAAGCCGGTGGCGTGGATGGAGCTGAATAAGGTTTTTGTGGAGGTGAGTGCTAACCCTTCCCTTCTGAGGTGGTCGGCGGGGATGAGATGCTAACAGAAGTAGCTGTTTCGACGGTTTCACTTTGAGATGTTGGACCCGATTACACCGGCCGCGACGCTTCCGTACTCGGTGTTCGTGGTGAAGGATATGTAGGTGCGGATTACGGAGAGGGAGCGAAGTGAGACTGGTGAAACTGCGGAGTAGCTGGAATGGTAATGGCTTGGCTGTCTTCTAATATCTATGGGCTAATGTCTTCTATGCATCCTCAAACCTCTGTCTTCCCATCTCTTCTCTGTCCAGCGTTATGTCTCTTGTCAGAAGCGAAGTGAGTAGCCCCAAAACTGAGAACCCAACAAGCACGTACCAAATCGCCCGCATCGACTTTTCGTATACGCCCAAAAGCAATGCAAGAGCATCAGGTGGAAGTTTCAACTTGCCAAGCGACGGAATAAGTTGTATCGCTTCATACCCGCTGAACGAAACGCCGAGGGAATCTGGCAGCGAGCTCAAGTCGGAAACGGACATCCCCCATACACTGCTGAAGACCGACGAGCCAATGGCTAGGCCGATCAGAGCTCCAAACAGCCGAAAAGACACAAAGACGCCAACCGCAAGTCCTGTATCATCCACACTCGGCGCACTTGCCTGCACAGGAAGAACGAGAATGGTGTACAGCGCACCGACACCAACCCCCGCAACTACCTGGGCGCTGAACTTGACGGCAGTCGACGCGTTCTGCCCAAGAAGTGACAACAACCCAAGGCCCACCGAGAGCATACCCCATCCCACCCAAATATTCCACCGGTACCTCCGAAATAGCTCTACCGAAACCGCCGACAAAACACTAACCGCGACAGTAATAATACTGAGCGGCAACAGCGACACAGCCGACTGCAGCGGACTTTCCAACAACACCGCCTGAAAGAAAAGGGGCAAGTACAGCAACAAACAATACACCACCATTCCATGCACGAAAGACCCAACAAACGACACCACCGCCGTCCTCGACCTAAACAACCTCAACGGCAGCGCCGGCTCCTCCACCCTCTCACTCCCCTCATACACCACAAACACCCCCAGCACCCCCACCCCCACCACCAGCGGAACCACCGTCCTCCAGTCCCCCCACGCATACATCGCCCCAGTCCAACTCAACGGCAACACCAACGCCGTTGCCCCAACGCTAAAAATCCCCATCCCCATCCAATCCAGCCTGCCCAACCTTTCCTTCACCCCCTCCTCCCGTTCCCTCAGCCTCAAAAAGAAAAACACCAGCCCCAACCCCACCGCACACACCGGCAAATTCACCCACCCTATCCACCGCCACGACGCCCGCTGACTGAATAATGCCCCAACCGACGGACCAAGTATACTCCCCACCGACATCGGCACCGCCAACAACCCAAGATACAACGGCCTTTCCTTCAGCGTCGTCATATCCGCCACGATAATCTCCCCGAGGACATCAATCCCCCCGGCTCCAAGACCTTGGAGTATCCGGCCTGCGATGAGGGTTGGCATGTCTTGGGAGAGGGAAAAGACGATGGAGCCGGCGACGAAGAGGAGGAAGGAACAGTAGAGGGGGGGTTTGCGACCGAGCACGTCGGAGGTGGATGTGTAGAGGGGTTGGGTGACGACGACGGCGAGCATGAAGGAGATGGAGGCCCAGAAGGAGGTGAGGGTTGTGCCGTGGAGGTGGTGGGCGATTTCCTGTGTAAGTTGGTATTGGGTTAGATAATGCGTGGAAGGAAGGAGAGGGGTGGGGGTGACATTACTGGGATGGCGACGGCGAGGATGGTGGCGTCGAGGGAGACGATGAACACCATGATGTTGAGGGCGAGGAAGGACATGTGGAAAGATAGGGATTTTGGAGGGTTTGGAGGAGGTAGAGTTGTTGGTTGACCAGAGGCATCGCTATCGCTGGTTTTGCCGTCTGGGAACGGCGTTGGGTCGGGGGCGCGCATGTCGAGGACTGTAGGGACGTCTGGAAGTGGATGAAGAAAGCCTCCAAGAGCGCAATGAAAATAGTTACATGAATTCAGGATCTGGGGTTGATTATCAAGGTGCGGCGCCCATCGTTCCCGGCAAGAGGGCTACTGCAGTCAGTGCTTGGCACTGCATCTCTGAACGGGGCTTTGTGTCCAGCCGAGGAGCGCTCTGGACGAATTGACATGACCGACGCTTTGTGTCAGGCAATTTTGGGTGCTCTTTGAACGCTCGGCGCCACTGCAATCCTGCAAAAAAGGCCCCTGTTGCTCCCCAGCTGCGGTCCCAAATGCAGTTGAACCTCTAAAAGATTCGGTATGATTGGTTGTTCGGCCGCGAGCGGAGTTCCCGACCCCCAGCGCATCTGTTTGTGGCTTGCTGAAAAGCTAATGCGGCAAAGATCGGCGGCCGAATGCTTGGGCGGCCTGCAGACGTGGAAAGTCGTGGCCACAGATCTCCTTCCACCAATGATAAAACTGCCACGCCTTCAGCTCAGTGGGGAATAACGACAGCCAGTCAGACACTTGCATAGTGGTGTTCTTCAGAGTGTGGAGCCACACAACCTGCAGCCAGCCGTCTTTTTTCACTGCAATTTTCACCTCGCGCGAGAGGGCGAAAGCCATTATGTCAGCAACAAGACAAGCCAACATGTCCGTGCTCAGAATTTACCTGGAGCCAAAAGGTGAACTCGATTTGCAAGTGACTGTACGGAATACTAGTTGTAGTCGAAGACGAAGACACCAACAATACGGATGTCCACTTCAAAAGTTTTAACCAGGCCAAACGAGGCGCTATACTTAATCGGGACTATAACTAGTCTTTTTAGTCAGATAAGTTTGCTGCTGAGCTTCAGCCACTGAGAACCCAGGATAGGCAAAGCTTTGCGCTGACACCCCAGCGACTGCATCCCCTGAATATAGGCCTCCTCCCCTAAAATGCGATAAGTATGATATTTACACTATGGTATCCCGAAAACAGACTAGCGTGTTGGTCAAAACTTTTGAAGTGGACATCCGTTTGTGATTGTTGACTTGGACCATAATTGAAGGTGCAATCGCGATGTTTTGCAGTCGAACACTAATCACCTCTGTGCACTTCATCTTGGCACACTTATTGGCTCTTTTACCTAGTAATTGCCTCTCCATCGTCCTCTGTTGTGTCTTGAGTTGTCCGGGCTGAAACAGTGCAGACTCCACAACAAAACAACGGGATCCTGCCACTTGTAATGCATGTCGATCTCCACGTCAATTTTCTCCACGCCATTAACATTCCCGCCCCAAGACCCGACCTAACCTTCCTCCCACCAACACTCGAAAATTCTCGCCCGGACTTTCTAGGAGCGGCTATTACGTATATAATCCTTTTTTGGGACAGATATTTGAATATGGAAATCCGGCCGTGCTTGAAGGAAGCTGTAATGCTGTGTGTCCTTAAGGACCCGAAGTCAGTGGGTTCCAGGAGACCGGGATATACCTTGGTGTAGATCGAGATTGACAGTCAAAGCGGAAGGATTAACACAGTTGGTGTACCCCGCACCACAAATTTCCGCGCACAAAGCTCAACAAGCTCCTGGACCTGACTCAACATCAGTGGAGCTCGCGTGGAACCGGCCTCCTGATCTGGTTCTGACGCGGCCGATCTGGGGTCACGGTCCCACTTCTGCGATGCAAGCGCTGCCGACCACCATGTCGCAATGCGGATCTGCTCAGATTGACTTACCTTTTCGGTTTCTCCATGGAGCAACGCGGCCGCTGGATTGGGCAGAACCAGGTGAAGATGCGGGGACAGCCTCCACCACTGAACCGTGACGGCTCCTGCAAGACTGGGGAAACGGGGATTCAAGTAAAAAGCCCAGCATCCGGCGCATCTTCAGCATGTCGACATCTCGCCTTCGCTGGCGACTTTCGACACTCGCATCAAAGCAGCAAGATGGCCGAACAGAAAGGAAATGCCGCGCTCGACGGGGAATCGAGAACCGGGGAGGTCATCGCCATCCTCTCCGTCGCCAGCGCCTCGTCGACCCTCGCCGTCACGCTGCGCTGCTATTGCCGACACACACTCCTTCGACACTTTGGCTGGGATGATGCGATTATGGTCTTTGCGCAGGTATATCATCGCCGTCTCGTGCTGGCATCCATCCGCGAAGGCAGCTAACCATATCACTCACCAGATCCTGACCATAGCTTCCGCGGTGGCCATCGGCCTAGGTACGTTTTCACCCCTCCAACCTCCTCACAAGACACTCACCCCCAGCAGAAACCCAATGGGGCCTCGGCCGCCACGTATGGACCATGCCCCCGGAGCACTTCACGCCCTACATGAAAGCCTTCTACAGCTCCATCATCACCTACAACGTCGCCGTCACCCTTACCAAAATCTCCATCGTCCTGCAGTACCGCCGCCTCTTCTTCCAGTCCATCCTCCGCCACATCACCCTCGGCATCCTCCTCGCCCTTGGCACATGGGGCCTCACCCTCTCCATCATGCTGCCCCTCGTCTGCACGCCCGTCGCCTCCTTCTGGGACCCTTCTGTCCCCGGACGCTGCATGAACTTCGAGACGGTTTGGTACGTCATGGCGGGCGTCAACGTCGCGACAGATTTCATCCTCTTTATCCTCCCTATTCCAGTGATCAGCTCGCTGCACCTCCCAAGGCGGCAGAAGCTGCTGCTCATTGTTGTGTTTGGGCTTGGTTTGTTTCCCTGCGCCATATCCATCTATCGAATTCGCACGCTGCATGCCGCTGCTGTGTCGGCGGACCCGACGTGGGATAATGTTGGGGCTGCGACGTTTTCGTTTTTGGAGCTTACGATTGGGGTTGTGGCGGTGTGTTTGCCTACGCTAAGGCCGCTCTTGGCGATGGGGATGCCTCGTTTGTTTGAGTCGTTGCGGTCTTCCAGGAGGAACCAGGGTCCCTTTTCGGAGACTGCTAGGCCGGAAGAGAGCATGTCGGCGCCGCATCGGATGGAACGGCTGAGCGTGAGTACTGGGAGTGACAGTACCCTGAGGGGCTTAGGAGTGGAGGATAGTACGGAGGAAATGGGGAGCCGAGGCGAGTTGACGGGAGAGGGGAAGGGCAATGCTACAGAGATTGATCCTGAGCGTGGTGAGGGGGTCCTTGAGCAAGAGAAGAAAGGGCAGGAGCCCTGAGGAATCTGGTCACGGAGAACAGGGGATGACAGGTCTTTTCTTTTGTCGAATACCAGACTATCTTACATGAGTCAGTACCTAGTTAGTTAATGTATAATACAATTCCACTTGCATCCCTTTTTTACCGAATAATCCCCTTAGCCCCTGTAGTTGAGGCCAGCGCGCCAGCGGTACCTCTTTCAGCGAATTCCATCCCCTCCCTCCCCACTCAATCCTCTTCATCCGGTGGAAAACTAGGAAACGGCGGCGGCGTGATAGTTGTATCAAAAGAAATCGACGTCCTCGTTGAACTAGGAATCGTATATGTGGTAGTAGCCACACACTCCATTGGCCCTTTCGTAATCGTAGTCCATAGCCCATCATCGCTAGGCGTCCCCAGCGTCACTGTGATGCATAGCGATTGGAAATACGCTGGGCGCGGTGGGTAGCCTAAGTTACCGGTGACGGTCGGTGTGGTCGGGCAGGCTGGATTGAGGCCTGGGACGGTGAAGGTCGTGGGACGGAGGTCAATTGTACTGGTGCAGCCTCCTGGCGGTGGGGTAGACGGGCTACTGCATGTGATGGGCGGTGCGCATGGCGGTGGGATGAAAATAGTTGAGGTCCAGTATGTTGGGCAGGGGGGCAGCGACGGAGAGACCACTTCCTGTGACAGCGCGCTAGCCTAATGTTAGATGTTTGAGATTTGGTGTGGGCATGCGCTTTCGCGTATGGTTACCCGCTTGTTAGCCAACGTTGGAGTTTAAATAGACGCTTACAAGTTTACCAGATGCCGCGAAAGTTCGCAGACTAGGGCGGACAAAGTTGGCCAACCAGAGTTCCCAGCACCCTTTTGATTTCGATTACATGTATATCCGAGTGCTACTCCCTAAGGAGATCCTGTCGGAAACTTTTGATCCCAGTCTCCCTGGAATCTACTTTCTGCCACGCCGTAGTCAAAATGGCTTTGTCTCTGCCACCGGCATGGTCAGGGCTAGCTTCCCATACATCACCCGAGAAGAACTGGCGGCCGAACAAGCCTATCTCAAATCCCAGCCTTGGACCAGTGACGAGAAGTTCGGTAATCTTTGGATTCCGCCAGAGGAGGCCCTTGCCCTTGCCGAGGAATACAAGATCCTACCTTGGATCTGCGCTCTCTTGGATCCATGCGACACTCATAATGAATGGAGGAGAAGCGACATTGCCGCACCCCCCAAGTTCACCTCGTTCCAGTCAACACTCGCCTCACTCAGTCCAAATTACTGCAACGCGTCTCACTACGGAGAAACGGTTCAGTACCATCCCGCATGGCATCGATACGCCTCGGATTCTCTACTCCAGATCCAGGCAACTCTTTGTTTATCCTGTCTGTCGGCGGTTACCAAAGCCTCGCGAAGCGACGATAGCGACGACAACGACGGCATTGATTCTGGTGATATGGCGATAAGATTATTGTTTGCCTCTGCTAGGAGCTGCAACCTATGCCGTCTCATGGTTGATGAACTCCAATTTACTGGAGAACATGGATCCCACTTTTATTCAATCAGCACCGATCACTGCGAAGGCACCATCAGGGTCAGCCTGACTCGGGACTATGGGGGGGACTTGTTTGAAGTTGATAGTATTACATTTGACCTCTTCCAAAGATCCGAACAGCCAGGGTCCGGGAGCGAGGAGAGGATCTTATGGGGATGCGGAAGATCGCCCCAATCTCCCTCAGTTCCTTTAAGCGTCCCGGCTAACTATCCGGCGTCACAATCACACATCCAACTTCTGGCAAAGCCATGGATGAACCAGTGCCGCAAGCACGATGTATGCACCAAAGCTAGGGTCGATTTACCACTTCCCAAGGGAATCTTCGACATCTCAAAACTACCAAAAGTTTATTTACATGAGCCGCAATTTACAGAGATCGCCCCGTATGCTGCTCTCATTTGTCATATTAGTGTCCCGACAATGGGGAACTATAGCCAGATCTCACCACTACCATACCCACAGCCTCGCTCTGACACTCGTGTGTTACAGCCCGCACTTAAGGTAGAGTTAAGTCAGGTTACCGGCGTGCGTCACGTCGGAACGTAAGGTAGTCACCGAGTGTCGGGTAGTCAGAAGGCTGGTGTCGGGGCAAGCACTCTCAAGGGTGGGGGGTATAACTGTCAATGTGAGCCGTCGCTCTATAGTGCACAGAACAAGCTAAACAGTAGAACGCAATGGAACAGTGTATTGCTTGCTTGAGGAACCAAGATTCCTCACAGCCATCGTTTCTACGATGATGGTATCTATACTAGGCTACCTAGAAGTAACTTATACCCACCTCTGTAGTCCCCGGCCTCTGGACGTAGAGGTCTTTCTGCACAGGGTGACCGATCCTCTGTAACCTAACCGGCCTCTGTGAACAGAGGCAGGGCTTGGCATAGGCTAGGTTGGTTCAAGTTGACTAGGCTGGCATTACTTCCGGCGTCTTGGCAAAGGGGGTACTTGGCCAGCGGAGGCCCGCTGGCTGAGCCCCTTGCATCGGATTTCATTTTTCTCTCTCTCGTGTCCGCCTGCTGCTCCTTAATCTAATGCCGTACCTGCCACGTGGATATCCTAACAGCAGCCACTTCCCGCCAATCGGCTAGCGTACCCAGGCTTGTTGGGCATAATTATTACATCGTAGTGTGTGGCCTCTGGTTCAAACTCAAATCGAATCAGACCCGTAACTGGTCAACGCCACGGGCCAGCTGCTCAATGTCATCAGCGCGCCGCACGCCCTCAGCCCCCGTGTAGTTCTGCCCCCCCACCGGCGCGTTGCATTCTGGGCACCTGGCCAACTGACGCGGCAAACCGCAGTCTCCAATGGTAAAGGGGTGGCCGTTGGCACACCGGTACCAATGTCCCGTGCCTCGGAACTCCTGCGCCATGGCGGCATACACGGCGCGCATCTCGTCGCTCGTCACCTCGCGATAGAAAATCGCGCCGTCTTTGGCGTCAATGACAGCTTGCACCCTCTCTACCTCATCCGCCAGTTTGGCTGCGGAAGGGTATTTTGCCAACAGCTCGGTCGCGCGATCAAGGTGGGCCTGGGCCAACTTTGTGTACCCCTCCTCCTCATCTTCCTTTGTAACAGGACTGGCCCGCGCAAAAGCCGACATTTGGGCCGCGTAGATGTGGCCTTGCACCTCATCCTTGCGGCATTGTGTGGCCGCCGCCAACTTGATCACTGTGTCGCACTCAGCGAAGTATAAGCCCCACTCCAGCTTCTCCAACGCTTGCTGCAACCCAGGCAGCTCACCCTCTCGATGGAGCCGTATGACATCTGACAAAATGGTCGTCTCGCACTGCAGCAGCAGCGACAGCGCGAGCAGGTGACCCTTGACTTGAATGACGGATTCATCGTATTGAAAGTGTGCCTGCCCATTGGTCCGGTTGTTGTTATTGTTGGTGTACCGGTTGGCGTGACGCACCAGGTCCGCCACCCGCTGAAAGGGCTGCTCCTCCTTGCTAACTTGGCTGGCAAAGGTGTTGATCTTGCTCCAAACGCCGATTAGACCCGCGTACCGACCCTGCTTCTTGGTAGGCGTGCTGTCACCCACGGTGAGCTGATCAAGGCACTCTAGGTTCCTCCGCCGAGGGATCATGAATCTCAACTTCTTCAGCTGGCCGCTGACGGCGGCGGCACTCTTAGACTCAGCGGTGCCATCGGCAGCGGGGGTGGGTGGCTCGAACGGTATCTCCAGCATTTTCTCCTCTTCGTCGAGCAGCATCTTAGCGAGATCTATGTACTTCATGTTCGACCAGGACATGAACCGCTTGGTGGCCTCATCGAGCATGCCTCGGCGGATGATTCGGCCGTAGCGTGAGATGCTACGGAGCGAGCCGCGGCAAGTGGGACACGTCCGCGTCTTCTTGATCTGGTTATCTTCGTCTACGTCATGGGAGAAGGGCTCCGAGGCACCTAGAATGCTGATGGGCATCCCGTTTGCGTCGAGCGCGTAGTAGTCGCCCATGTTCATTTGGCCGTCCATGGACGAGACGGTGAGGAAATGGCGGCAGCTTGGAAACACGCACGGCTCCTCATCCAGGTCGATCTCATGGTACTCCTTCATCTCGAGGAAATCGACGCATCGGGATTTGATGTGCGGCGGAGCGCACTCTTGACAGTACTCGGGCTCCGGGCAAACCTCACCACATATGGAGGGACCTAATGGCAAAGGAAACTGTGATTAGCATACGGGGGGGTGGTCAGGTCGAAAGGCAGCAAATAGTACATACACTGATGACCGCACGACAGCAGTATCTCGCACCGCTTCGAGCATGGTACCCAATTGCACGGAGCGGCACACGGCATGGTGCACTGCGCGTGCGTGCATGTCGAGTGGCAGTGCTGCTCGGCACATGGCGTGCAAGGCTCGTGGCAGCGTTTGCTACAGCGGGAATGTCCGCAGCGGACTTCGCATGGTTCGTTGCACGGTGGGCAAGGGGTTCCGTCGTGACACAGAGCGCGGCAGGCGTGTGGACACGCTGTGTATGTGCGTCCGCAAATGGTTTTGCAAGTTCCGTGATCCACGCGACCCTTCGCAATAGTTCCATCCTCAGGCTGTCGCGGATTGCAGAGGGAACACTGCCGCTGACACTTGTGACCACAGCCAAGGATATGATCGCACTTTGCCGTACAGGTGTACGTGGGTAAGCTGACGTCCACTGGACACAACGCCTTGACCATGTGCTTACACCCAGGGACGACGCGAGTGACTTGTCGAGTGCAGAGGATCGAGGCCGGGTTTTGAGCCTCCCAGCATCGGGCCGAGCTGACGAGGTGGCCGCAGGGGAGCTCGAGGCTGATGTCTTCCAACAACGTCTGGCACTTTGCGTGGCACGGGTCGCCACACCGAAGCGGGCACGGGTGGTCGCATCCCTTTTTCGGCCGAGGGCAGTCCTCGAGGCACTTGACCGAGTCGTGGAGGATGTCGGCATGGCACCGCCCTGGGCACGAGTGTCCGCAGAGCAGCCGCTTTTCGCACTTGAGGGAGCACCCACTCTCAGGGGAGAAGGCAAGAAAGTGGTCAGGCTGGGAAACCGCTATCGGGGTTTTGGGGTGGCGCGGACACTGAAGCTCCAGGCTGGTCCCAAAGTTGCCGCCAGCCTGCAGCCTGCGGATGACGTCGTCCCACATCGGAACACTCCGGTACGTGTTCGCGTTCCCAATGATGTACATGCCGTGCTGCGCCCGCGATAATAGGACGTTGATGCGGTTGGACGTGCGGAGGAAGCCGCAGTTGTTCTGTGGGTTGCTGCGCACCAGGCATATGACGACCACCTTGGCCTCCTCACCCTGGAAGTTATCGACCGTAGCCACCCTGATGCTTTTGAGAAGGGTTTTTTTGCCTAGGTTGGCTCTTGGACCTGCTGCCGGCGTGTTGGCGCTAGCGTCGGTGCCAAATGCCTCCAGAGCCTCGACATCCTCCTGGTCCCGCTCGTTGAGGCAGATCTCAAACATGGATTCCATCTTCCGTCGCAGCCGCTGCAGTTGACCGAGGTACGGGGTGATCACAGCGATGTCGGCCTTGGAGTACTCCCCTTGCCGGACCAGGTGGGAGACAAGAGCGGTCGTCATCTCTACCTCAAACTCATTTGAGTGTGAGGTGCTCAAGGGGTCGCTGCTTGCCACCCCTGCCTCGGGTTGCTCGTGTTGAAGCCAAAATAAGCGCTTTCGCATGCCCATCACTTCCGGGTACTTCGAGACGCGGTCTGCATCCTGGAGTGACGGGTAGAGGGTCCGTCGGATCAGATCGGCGATGGATGGATGCATCCGCCTCTGCGTCTCCAGCATGCTGAAGGGGATGCGAGCATCGGCCGCATCTGGCGGCGCCACGAGTCTCTCAAATAGTGACATGTCCAGCGAGTACTGCGCGCCGCGGGGGTTGGTACTCTGCAGATCGTAATTTTGGATCTGCGGTCGCAACTGGAGGTGGTCTCCAATCAGGATGGCGTGTTCGACCGATGGAAGGAGTGCCGTCAAAATGTGCGCCTCGAGCACTTCACCCGCCTCTTCACACAGCATGACTTTGCACCGCAGTCGCCGGAGGAGGTCGAGGTTCCGCGCCAGACCTGTGGTGGTTACCCCCACCACCTGCGCCTGCTGAAGACCACGAAGGTCAACATCCCTGCGTAGCCGGGCTCGCTGGTCCGTAAGCTGAGTGTACTCTAAATGCACACTAATGATTTTAGAGATAGCTCCATCTCGAATCGTCTTAGTCCAGTGATGGTACAGCAAACGGCGTTCGTCGCGTGTCATATCGGAAAGCGGTGCCTCCTCTAGCACCTCCAATGGGCGACTGGGTCTTTCGAATCCGTATCCGCCCGATAGCCACTTGTCAATGTTCCTCTCAGGACTGTAATTGACCGTCTCCCAGCCGTCCTCGCCGACGGGGAATAGTTCCAAGTGATGGCTCGGGTATTCGTGATTGAGGTGCTCCTTTATAACCGTCCATGATGTGGAACTCGATAGGTTCTGCAGTAATGACTCGGCTTCTTCCACAGACTCATCGATGCTCCGCCCGGTTACGTACATATTGTGCTTTTCTGACTTGGTCTGCGTGATGGCTCTGGCGACGGTGCGTAGATTGAGGTCCTGAAGCCTCTCTGACTGCGACCGAGAGCCAATACGAATGATGCCACCGATGTTGTCATCGAGAAGGTGTTCAAGAAGCTGGTCGAGGGCGTGGTTCGTGTAGCAGACACAGAGGATGGGCCCAAGTTTAGCTGCTTTCGTATTGGCTAGCAATACCTTGATGATTCTTTCTCCGGTGTAACTCTTCCCGGTCCCGGGTGGCCCCTGGATGAGTGACAGCCCCCGTGAAAGTGTGTTAAGCAGCGCTGAAGACTGTGTGGGGTCCAGTGATGTTCGGGCGGCCACGTCCTGGGGAGTTGGCAGTTTCCCGGGACGGGCCAGGAATGGCTGCTTGCCGGTTGTCAGACAGCCGAGGTCAAAAGCAAACCCTGCCTTGTTGGCGTACTGGGGTCTCTCGACCGTCGCCTGCACCGCTCCATCCCCTGAAGGTGCGATAAGCTGACCAAAAGGGACATCTGGATTCCGATACATCTTCTGGAGGGCGGCAAGGGTGTCGTTGAAAGAGGCGAGGAGGATGCCGGGGAACTCGACCAAGTAGCGCCGTGCTGAGCCCCCAATGTCCTGATACCAGCGTAGGGCTCGGCCGATTTCAGCTGCTTTGGGCTCCACGAGTTGGAGTCTGACAAAGAGAAAGTGGTCATCTTCGGAAAGGTTGAGTCGTCTCCTATCCGCTAACTGCTCCGGCGACAGACCCCTCATTGGTCTCGCTTGCTTGTCGTCAGTGCTCCGCAGAGTCGAGTTGGAAACCACGCAGAACAAAACGGAGCCGGCAGCATTGAGGACGCAGACCAGAGCCCCTGCCTGGAGCCGCTTGCTTTGCATCCACCACTCCTTTCGCTTCTTGGCACTGAGGTTCCGCACCGCGGGTGGCTGCTGGCAACGTATCAACATCTCTAGCCCATTTTGCCGATCCAACGCTACATTCTCTGGAACTGGAAAGTCGTAGGTATATGTCCGGGCGCCGTTTTTTGGGGTGCGTCGGGTGCCGCTGTCGTGGGGTTTGCGGATTGCCTCCAGGGTCTCGCGGACTGCATCCCGGAGCTGACCAACTGTGTCCTCGCGAAGCAGGCGAAACTCCCTGTCCAAGCGACCCCGGATGCCTTTGAGGTGCCACTGCGAGGGATCGGTTGTCGGCAGGTACTCCGCCTGAGTCGAAAAAATCTCTTTATAAGTCGGCAGGATCTTAATGTCGGTGATCTCAGCATGGTCGTTGTCGTGACGCGGCCCCTCGGCACACAACTGGCCGGGGAGATCCCGGCGCAGTTTGAACTGCTCTCGGGTGGCATTGGCCTGCTGCGGTCGACTTGTCAAAACGGCAATCTCGTCGCCCACGCTCAACCGCAGTTGTATGTAGTCAAGATACTTGGAGGCCTGGAGACGAGAGAACTCTTCCTCGGGCTGCGTGGAGGGCGTCTTGAGCCACTCAGACAAACCAGTAGCCAGGGCCGAAAACTTGGTGTTGACGATATTGGATGTATTGCAGTCCATGAGTTTGGATAGAACGTCAATCGTCAACTCCACCACCGCCATCCGGGGAAGACTCGCGCCCGGCGATGATTTGAGCAGCTGGATGATGTAAACGAACAGTCTTGTCATCCGATCGCCGCAAACGCCGTATAAGAAGTTGAATATGGTAGCAACTTGTTGTTCGAGGATGGCCGAGTCGACGACAAGGGGGTGTGTGATCAAATGGAATAGGGGCTCAATCTCGGTGGTCCACAGCGTGGTGTTGGTGGCGGCCTGTGGCAGTGAAATGTGGCGATCCGTCACGTCTTTGATGAAGGAGAGACCAGTCTCCTTAGCGAGGAGCTTGATGGCCTCTTGGGCACCGCCCACATCACCGTCCATTAGCTCCAAACCAAGCTGGAAGAAGCGGCTGACAGCTACTGACGACGGTCGCGCCCGTTGAGAGCCCTGATCGAGAATCCGTTTCCACTCTCGGAGCTTGCCTTCGCCTTCTCTTTTCCCCCGGGGATTCGGAGGTGGGTTCGATCGATTTGCGAGAACTTGAGAAGTATCGTGGGAAAATCTGCAGCCGTCCCCAAACTTGCATCGGCCGTGAGCTTGGAAAAAGTGGCATGGTTGCCTGGAGGGGCCGCCAGAGGATATGGCGCCCCCGCGTCGAGGTCTACCAGCTCCATTAGCATGAGGGTAAGAATAACTGGATCGGAATCTTGGTGGTCCTTACTTATTCCCTGGCATGTCTGTTGCCAGCAGGGCTTTTTCCCGTTCTTAGTGGTGGGGGGGGGATGGAAGCGCAAGGCGGGGAGCGGAGACCAGGAAGTTGGGACGGAACGACAAATAAGAAAGTATGGATCCTTGGTAGGGAAGAGTATTTCAACCTCTTGGACAAATTAATCGTGGCGGTGTAGTTTAAATTCGAAATGCGTCGCGAATTTGCTGGCCAGAAGTGAAGGAACCGCGGACGGTGGGTGGTGGGCGGTTGGGTGTTCAGTAAAGGTGACGGGGAAGACCAGAGTGGGGGACTCGGGTGCTGCTCAGGCTTTCCGGGCTTTCCAGGCTGCTGCTGCCTGAGTGCCCAAGGCCAATGACGTGTCGATGTTGCGCGTTGGTTCTTGTAGGCCTCAGTGCGTCGGGTGGCGGCCTGGTCACTGGTCTGTTTGCAAAACACGACCATCGACTTTTGTGCCGGTGACCAATAGGAATCTAGACACCTGCAAGTCGCTCTGCTTTTGCGTTTGCGGTCTCAAAAGCTGAAGAATGTGGGGACGTGCCTTCCGATTTTGGATCCGTCAGAGGAGAATCGCCCTGGATCCACAATTATCATGTGCCTGTCCTGTCACTATGTCACACGGCATTCAGGCCTGGCCAACAGGTGGCCGTGGAAAAGCAGGGCCGAAGACTGTGGACGAATCAGCCAGTAGATCACTGTAACGCAACCGCGCAAAAGGTCTCAGGGCGGCCAACAGGAGCCAACGGCCAGAGGTTGTTAGGGGCCCGAAGTAACCACACCGTTAAGTATAATAAAGAGACCCCTTTACCAAGGAATAATAAGAAGATATAAGTTGGGTGGAGGAGCCCGTATAAGATAGGGATTGTGTTTCGGTATCCCCATGCGTCTTCCGATGCGTTGGCCACCTTCAGACGGTCATGCAATATGGGCACGATACGCTGATGACCTCGTTGACAATAGAGTTCCGGGCCGCGGGGCCGGCTGTGAAGTAAGCGTTATCATCGAGAGAAATGTTGAAGGATAGTGCCATGGCTACGGCAGGGGCCAGATTGATGGTGTTGAGTAAAACCGGAGCAATGCGCTGAATTTCCTCGAGTCGGGATGCCAGGCGGTGTTCATGGCGGCCATCAAGCTGCTGCAGCACAAGCAGTCTAGTGAGATGAAGGGGGTGCGAGACGGAGCCGAAGCCGAAGGGGTTTCCGGTGGTTGAGGTGTCGATGGTGCCTAGGCAGTTTATCTCCCAGGTTACAAGGGCTGTCTCGAAGGGCGTTGATTGGAAATTGTTGCTTGGTGGTGAAACTATGTTGTACTGTCTTCTCACGGTTGCCTTTCTCAATTTGCCTTGATTTGGAGGGCTAACGAAGTTTGTTTTTTCGTTAGGTCCAGAACTCTTCGCTGGACACTCCCTGGTGGCTTCTCGATCTCATGGTTAAGGCGCTTCGTAAGGATAGCGTGTGTGTCGTTCCCCTGATGAATGGGGACATCACTGAAGCCATGAAGCACATATCCGCCCTCCGCTTCATCAGCCTGGTACCATCGAGCGAAGAGTCGCGTCCCAAGTTGGAGGAGTCTATGGGCGAGGATCGCGGGGTTGAGGCGTTGGAGGGTGGAGTCAAGGCATTAGCAGTCACTGACAATGCTGGCGATCGGGCCGGCGCTGGAGATCACATCGATACTTGAGGGAAGCAGAGCAACCGCGCCGTATCCACCAACGCACGCGTCTTGTGTCGAACTGCAGCGGCAGTTCTTGGCACTCAGGCGCGCAGGCGCCTTACCGCTCCAGGCTAGGCTGGAGCGCAGGAGCCTTTGGTCATGTGCTCTCCTCGCACACAGTGAGCTTTCTTTTGTATTTAGTCTGGGAGCTTCGCTCCCCCCCTTTCTACCTAATCAAGTCACCTTGCAACTACACTTCCGCTGCTCCCATGAGCTCCGCACCCTCAGTGAAACGCTCCACATCTTGCGCGGGAAAAGAGAGTATGGATGGTTTTGTTATGGCATCAGGGATACTAGGCTTTCACCAAGCAAGGGAGAAAGTGTGTTTGGCGTCGTCAGCACTGTTGTCGTCATGACAAAGGGGGATCTCGCGTGTCTCGGTCAGCATTTTAGAATGCTTCCGTTCTCAAGTTGGCCCTGGATACGGTGATATGGGGAAGCGTTTCCAAAGACAGTCTGAGCACACTGACCAATCATTGCGTGCACCATCAAATGCTGCAGTCTACTTGACGGCTCCAATGTGACTCGATGCATGAACCTCAATAAGCATACCTACACCGCAACTCCCCTCCAGCCCACATCAATCCAAGCCGACCAAAAAAAGAAACAACCTCACTGCACGGTGCACCCAATGGAAACAAAGGGCCAACGCAAAAAAGTGAAACAACAAGAGAATTACTAGGGGTGGAGTAGGATCAGGGTTATGTATGTAAAACAAAAGATTGGCCCCTGTGCCCTGGCCCAGTGGGTCCCCCAACGCAGCCGTGGCGACGGCCGCCGCCAGAGGTGCCCCTCTCGGCCTCTGTCGCGACTGTCTCATTTCCATGCAAGCGAGCCAGTCGCCTCAATTGCCACAACAGTAAGATACAGCGCCTCTATACGCTGAACACCGCTAATTGCAGGGCCTACACCGCTCAATTAGGCCATGCTGGCACAGGTGCCACCTGCCGCTGTCGCAGCGAAGGCAGCCAAAGCGACGGTGATCTGGATGGGAAGGCGGTATACAACTAATAGAGAACCTCAGCCAAAGAAGCAACGGAAGCAGAAGCCGACAACATCAACACCACAAAATAACGCTCAAGGCGTGCCGACAGAGGTGGTGATAGCCTCAACGGTGGCAGCGCTAGTTGCGCCGGCGCCGCGGCCGAGGCAGCGGAAACCGAAAAAGGCAGCCTCAACACCACAAGATGGCACTCAAGGCGTGCCAACAGAGGTGGCGATAGCCTCAACGGCGGCAGCGACTGGCCGAATTACAAGGTATGGCCGGCAAGTCCATCTCACGGCGAAGGCGGCCGATAGGGCGAGTTAAATTGCTTGACAGCGGTATCTTTCAGACTATTCTGGGTCATCCAAACTCCATAGAAATTCCTAGCAAATCGAGTGCTTATTTGGCTGTAGTCTGACAGGGCAAGTATGAGTACCAAGGCGTGGATGATCCGCGGGGGGGCTCGGGGACGGGGTATCTCATCGACATGAACTACGGGGTCCAGAAGGAGTTCAGCAATGTCGCCGCGTCTAGTAGATGCCTGTTTGATCCGCAGCTAGGCAAAGCGATAGCGATCAAATGCTACATCGGATACAACGGAAGAGACTCGCTCAAGAAAGGGCATGTGCAGATTTGCAGAGGCTATCGGGCGCTTGTACCGTACAAGTGGATCAGCCAGAGCGACCGTCGCGCCGACGCGGGATTCTTCTCAGTCGTCCCGGGTTTCAAGGGGAAGATTCCGCCGCTCGCGTATATGGACGCACCCCTCGGCGGTCGTCATCCTTTCCTGACTGTTGGGTACCGTGGCGACCGCTCACATGCCGGGGAACTGGGCGCTCAAATGTACATGCACTTGGACGGAGTGGACAGCGCCGAGCTGGAGAGGGAGCCGCACATGTTTCGGTATTCCATGAGAGGCCAGGCCGGGTCGCCTCTCGTCAAGGACTTGCCCGATACGCGCGTTGCTGGGACGCACTGCGGGCAGGACGAGCGAGGTGGCTACGCCAACGTTGTTGCAGGGAAGTACGGCCAGAACTATATACAGGGATTTGTTTGAGGGGAGCCCTGAGCATCGCGAATCTCGACAAGCTCAAAGTCAAAGATATACCCCGAAAGCCAATCACAGTTCTGATCCATGCGGAAGCGGAGCCCGAGCAGACCTTCGGTAAGCTCCTCCGGGATATCGACCAGGTTACATCCTCTCGCTCGCCCCTGTTCGGCGCCCTAAGGTTGCCTCTGTCCGCTGTGACTGGTGTCACACTGGCTACCCTCACGAAGGCGATCTTTACATAGTAGGTAGGTAGATAGCTCCGGGCTGGCTGTTGTTTGTCCTCCTGAGAAACTGAGCGAGACATGGCACGGTTGTTGGTGGCTGTCGAGGCTCGCATTCGCAAACAGAGCCAATAGAAAATTGAAGGGGTAAGTAGATTACAAAGCAAAAGCTTGACGGTAGAATTCGGAGATGGACTTTGACGTTACACCTAGCTTCCGACCGCCGCGCTCGGCAGAGATGGGGGAATTGGGCACCAGTACCGTATTCTTTCCAGCACGTCCCAAATCTCGTGTGCAATAAATTTTGAACTTCCTAGGATTTTCTATTGCCAGCATCTGAAAGATATCACTTCTCCTCCTTCACATCGTCGACAAAGACATCAACCTTCTCATTGTAGAAGCACAACCGGTTCTGAATCGGTGCCGACTCCGATGTAGGGTACGCATAATACCAGATCGCATCCTCAATGATCCTGTCACCAACCTTCAAGTGGTAATAGCTCGCTTCTCCCTTGTACGGACAGGCCGTTGAAGTTTTGCTGTCCAAAAGCAGGCTCTGGTCCAAGATACTTGTCGGCTGGAGGTAGTATCTCGTCCTCAGACCCGTTTCGTACAAGAACACATTGTTTGTGCTTTGAGCCACGACAGTTCCATCGACCTCGATACGGATCTCCCGTGAACTGTTGTAGCAGTCGATGCGTTTGTACGGGTCTTTGGGGTGTGTGCCGAGGATCTTTTCGTCTTCGATGTACCATGCATCTTTAAGGGGGCAGTGAGCTCAACGCCGAGTTGTGATTTTAGGACCAATCTTACCAAGTTCAGTGTGGTAAACCTTAACGAGACCTTTAAGTGGGCCTTGGTAGAATATAATTGCAGCAGCCCCCGCCTGAGAGTTTTGACCGTTCGGATTCACCACATTCATCCTTGCACAGGCGTATCCTGCATTTTCTGTTAATTTTAGCATTATCTTCGCATCCGTCTTCTCTGCAGCTGCAGCCATGGCCGCTACCGGGATATAAAAGTACGGAACTAAACGGACGTAAGCTTGGCACCTGCTCATAGTACGGGGAAAATAGGTGTCCATACAGTAAGGATGCTCCCACACGTATTGGGCGTCAAGTGTGTCAAACACCCATACACCGTTCAAAAACCCCCTGACTCGACGTCTTGCAGGCTCTTGTTTGACGGGGCCTTCTGTGGAGAGCTTCTTCCCAAGCTCGTCCAAGCTGTGTCGCAACGTCCGTCAGTCACAAACCAGTGCTGCACGCGGAGTAAAGCTCGTCGCACCTAAGGTTTGCGCCGGGCGGGGGCATCGCATTTCGACAATGGCACAATATTCGCGCAGCGTGGGCTTGTTGGATGCAAGTGTCTGTTAGTGTTGGTAGTAAAAGAACGAGAAGTATTGACGGGAGAGGAAGGCACTGGTCGAACTGTTGACGCGTTGATGTCGGCCCAACCTACCCCACTTTGAACCCCGCGTTGGGAAAGTTTGTCTTTGTCTGGTGTCCGCCACGCATGCACGCTCGGGCAGCGCCTGTCAAACGTGCAACTCGGAGATAAGGTAAGCTTCGTTGCCAATTGAGCTTAGTCAACGGCAAACACAAGAGAGCCCTGCAGTGCCTTGCTTCAGGCCCTCGATAATCATCTCGACGTCGGGGGGTCATCGTCTTCCCTCCATGTCAGCCAAAGGAGTTCAAAGCATCATCCTACTAAAGGGTATACACTAGAACTC
>Ga0247760_1000210_pt1 | contig 65740 bp, 72 predicted proteins | sample UWRJL171409R4_FD_179936 | JGI IMG/M metagenome (GOLD analysis project Ga0247760, IMG submission 179936) | Plant litter microbial communities from Arlington Agricultural Research Station in Wisconsin, United States - UWRJ-L171-409R-4 | ecosystem: Environmental > Terrestrial > Plant litter >... | reverse complement strand
TGGCTGGCGATAGATCCTCCAGGAGCTGATCAAGGGCACTTGCGAAATCGACGAGAGCGGTGTCTCGGGTTGGGTAGCCGTTAAGGTCAGGGAGTTCGAGCGCCTGCAGAGATGTGTGGCGGACGGTAACCACGGCCCTCAAGGTATCCGTAATCTCGGCGTGGCTGTTCCGCATGAGGCACTCTGGTATTTCCATCTGGATGGGCAACACGCGCTGTTCACCTGGCCCCACGCATTCGGATGCCCCAGCGCCTGCGGGATAGAGCTTCTCGATCCCCCAGAGCGGTTTCAAGTCAAGCACAGTCAAGTGCACCGGAGTCTGGCCTCTGTTCTCGAATACGACGCTCACGACCTCCCCGTTGCTCACAGTATAGGTAGGACCCTCGAGCGGGGCAAGTTCCAGGCTAGCAGGCGAGATGAGTTCCCCGGATATGCCATTCCCACCGCTCGTCTCCAGGGGAGGGCTGCTTAACTTCCCCAACAGCTCGAATTGGCAGGGCGTCCTTAGGGTGGAGACCGGGTCAGCCCCTAAGCGCTGAACCAACCGGAACCGGACTACATGGCTCAGGCATGCTACCAGGTTCGTAGATGACGTGGAATTGGCCGCCAGAATTCTAGGCAAGTTGGGGAGGGCCGCCTGCGACGCGTCTAGCATCACGTAGAACCCCCCGGCGTCAATGGTCACCGAAAATGCGAGGGGGACGCTCTGATTACCCCCACCGTCTTCATCCGGCAGCAGGCACCAGAGCGAATCCGGTGGCCGCTCTTGCTCCTCAATGTAACGGCGCAGGCCGTGAATCCGGACTTGGGCATCCTCGACGCCTGGCTTTGTTTGGCTGGGCGCGACGAGCCGGACTCCCGCTTGCTTCGCTGGTGCTGGCTTGAGCAGCGAGAGATGGAATCCCGGCTGCACCGCCCTCCATTCTGCAGATCCGCCGGGGCCAAGGAGAGAGGCTGTAGACTTAAGTCCCTGGGGTTTCGTGACGCGAACTCTAGCAACCCGATCCGAATAGGAGGCGGTACTGTCTCGGTATACACCGTATTCGGCGCCGACGTGGACTCCGTGCAGATCGCCCTGATCGAGCTCGACGACGCCACTGGCGAGGTCCACGGCCAAAACCAGGGGGCGGTGGACGGGGCTGGCGCCGCTGCTGCTGATGCCGAAGAAAGCCATGGTTGCTTCGCCATCCAGGACTGGGGTCTGCTCGGAGAAGTAGCTCTGCACCTTGGCGGAGATCCGGCCCAGAAGAGCTTCGGCCGACAGCGCGCCTTGGCCGCAGCGGAGTGTGTCAATTAGGTGGTACGTCAAAGCTCCGTGCTGCCTCTCGGCGAAGGTGTGCTCGTATGCCTTCTGAAACGCCGTGCAGGCGGCAAGGAGAGTGTATCCAGACGCCTCCAACAGCCAGCTCTTGCATACTCGGCCGCGTCTCAAGCTCGCGGGCTGGGCGAGCCCGTGCGGCCCTGGGGGGTCACCGCACACGTCGCTGCGCAACAGGGAGCGGTCCACGATGCCAGTCCCTCGCGGGGTGGCGCTCCCCTTCTGCCGCGCCGAGCCGCCGGCATAGCAGCTGTCCAAGACGACCGTCACGCCAACCCCTTTGGCGACAAGGTCCTGCAACCAGCGTGCAATCTCGACGTCGCGGACGTACTTGGCCTGGCCCGTGTCCGCATCGGCGACGACTTCGATATCGACAGGGACCAGAGCCTCGTCGATACCTTGTGGTCCTTTTATGCTTTCGTACGCTGTCCGCACGCGGGCACCGTGTCCGGAGTAGTGTATATAGACCAAGTCGCCACTGCGCGTCTCGCTGCTCAGCCTGGCAAAGGCCCGAGAGATATTGTGGTACGTTGGCCAGACCGACGGGTCCTCTGTCGGTCGGCAGTGCGAAGCGTCTTCCGGCGCTGTTGACGTGAGCTTGATCATGTGCTCGTCTAGGAGCCTAAGCTCCGTCTTGAGAAAGCACTCGACCAATGCAACATCGTTGACGCAGCCTCCAAGGCTGTTGTAGTGGGCGATGCGCCCGGAGCTTTCCCTCCGAGCATCGCCCGTGATGTAGTATCCCACTCCAATCAGCAGGGCCCATCTCTGGGCGCACGCGGAAGGTCCGGCCATTGTTCTGAGGCGTACCGCAAAGATGATCTGCAGGCGGCTTGTAGTGGGGGAAAGCAAAGCGCTGCTTGCTCCGACTTCTGAAGGAAACAAATCTGACAGCTAAAATATGCGCTCTACAGAACTTGCAAACGAAAGTATGTGGCGGTGAGCTGTCGAGGTGGGGGCAAGCGGTCATGGGCAAATCAGAAGACTGGTTGATGGGCTGAAGTTTAACGTGCAGGGTTCATCCCTTTAGCACAAAATCTTGGGTGCGAAAACAAGCATCGATCCGGAACCAATTCATAGCTTTCCCTGTCTACGATCGCTAAGGCGGAAAGAACGAGCTGAAGTTTTGGGCGGGCACTCGAGCTCAAAGTCGAGCCTACGCATGCTAGCACGGTGGGGAGATACCGCGGGGCTATTTCACGCATCCCATCTTCGCACCCCGACGACCGGCCGAGAAGTCGACTCTCAAGTTACCAATTGTTCCAAAATAAAGGACATGTCAGCTGAGAAGGGGCTGTGGGGGCCACTTTGCGGAGGTTTCCGGCTTGGCACCAGGCCTTTCCAAGGGCCAGAGAGCGAGCAAGGCAGCCTCCTTTCCCTCCATCCGATCACCGACATCAGACTTACCAGGCCAGCCGTGAAGAACATTACTATTTTCCAAACGATCTGCAGCAAGGATAATTACGACAGAGTTTTTTTTTTTTTTTGACAACCACCATGTGGGATGTGGTATCTTCCATAAAGAAAGGATTCGATGTCGCTCAGACACGGAAAAATGAGCTCGAGGAGTACTGGAGTATCTGATGCCAAGAGCATGTAGAGGCCTTACTTTTTCCAATACGCCGGCTTGGGGGATTGTTCAGCCCCTGGTCGAAAAATCCCACCGCGCTCTCTGAACCGAGACTGAGCGTTTGGCCCGTGAGCCTGAGTGGACTGAGGCCGTCGAGTACTTATCCTTGGGGCTCTTAGATCCCCAGAAGCGGCTGGAGCTTGTTGCGAGTCGCAACAAGGCCATACCGCCCCAGAACCAGAACAAATCCTGATGGTCCTCTGTTGTCAATCTCTGGTCCGATTAGTGTTGGTGAACATGTGACCACCGGGCGGACAACATGGCGGCGGCAGCTTTGTGGTAGTCTGTAGCGCATTGTCGTTTGCTACACCGCAAGCCTGCATTTCGAGAGTAGAAGGAACGGAACGAGGCCATGAGCTTGCATGCAAAATCCTTACATGTCGTGGACGGCCGCATGTTGCACTTCCACGGCTATAAGATGGTCGACTTATCTGTTACACTATCACCAATGAGCTTTTGGCAGGCGGTGACGATGCTGTACATAAGCATCAGCGAGCACTTCCCGGCATATCCGGCGGCCCTGACGACAAGGACTGGTACAGAGGCCACATTCTCGCAAAGGGCATCTATGCACAGCCAGCTAGCAAACCTTGGATCTAAGATCTTAACTATGATACCTATAGGGACTAACCTCCTCGGGAAGGCTATAAGTACTACTAGCTTTACAACCTTCTTTAGATATGGGTCTCTCAACCTCCTCCTTGCCCCTCTTACCTCCCTGTAGTATCCTATCCAGTCCTATGGCAGCTATATCAATCCTACACTTCTAGACCAGTCGATTATTATCTACACCTAGGATATAGTTACTACACACCTACTTGTTTAGAAGCCCACTACCTATCCTAACAACAGCCCCTCTGAGGTTAAAAACCTCTTCATAATCCCTGACGCAGCCAATTATCAGATCTTCACCCTCCTTACCATACCCGACAACACTGTCAACTACTTTACCCACACTGACTATCATGTGTTTGTCACAGTCTACTGGCTTAGTAAGCTTATAGTCGCTTGGAATATACACACTACCTACAACACACACCTCGACATCACAGCTTGTCTTAAGTACATCTACAAAGTGTACGGCCCGTCTAAGATTTACACTATCGCCTATGGTATGGGCAGTGTTACTTTCAGCTGCGGTCTCTTCGACGGCGTCAACCTACACCTACTCAACCTGCTTATAAAGATGGGCTATAACAGCCACGTTATAACCAACGACTACACCCTGCTTAACACGCCCGAGAACGCTGAGTACCTGCGTAATATCCTGTTCCTGCTCTTTGTAGGCTACAATAACGCTGTGCTGAGCACTAAGGTAGTTAAGTGTACCTATAAGCTACTGATAGATGTATTTAGTAATGAAAACCAGTAGTATAAGTGCTGTGTAGTACGTAGTTACAGATATCTAGATATATAGATGGGGCAGAACGTATAGAAAGACATATACCTATTTATATGTAAGGAGGTTGACTGTATTGTAAAGGGTACGGTATACTAGTTTGTTGAGCCTGAGGATAAGTAGGATACGATGGTTAAGACAGATATATTAATGTAACTGTTGGAATAGAAAAATGTACAACTTGACCTGGGTGTAACCGCTTTAGAGACGCCGGAAAAGGTGGAGAGCAACACATTAGAATCCGAATATAATATATATAATTTATCAATGTGTTAAAATTGTAGGGTTTTTCTTCTCCTTTAGTTGGAGTGAAGGAAAGCACGGCTAGGTGGTGGTGGTAGAGATCCTAAAACTGGGTCCTTGTAGCTCCACTGGCATTTTAGACCCGTGGCAACTATAGCTGAGGCTGCCCAGAACTGTAACCCCCTCGCTTAGTCTGCCTCAGTCTGCCTCGGGCTAAGGCGGTAACCGCTCAGTTCCGAAGAAGGAAAGAGGAATTCATGGTGTCGAATTTAGGGTGGTGAACACGCTGTTTCTGGAGGCAGGCGCGAAAGCCGACCAGAAGGACTCGATCGGAGGCACCCCGCTGTCGTGAGCTATCTGCATGGGGCACCAACGCACCGTCGAGGTCCTGCAGACGCTTGGATGTGTGTCAGACCCAGGGTATGATATCATGGGGAAACTGGTGTCTGACGCATGCAAAGTCGGCGACGAGGTCATCGTCAGCCAGTTGCTCAACGCGGCCAATGTCGATATCAATGTGAGACAAGGATCACATCAGACTGCTCTCTGGTTGGCAGCCGAGTATGGCCACGATAATATCGTCAAACTTCTTCTTGACCTAAGAAATGGCGACAATGACCTACCATCCGGGTTACTCAAAAGACCACTTGCCTTAGCCGTTGAAAACGGGCACAAAAAGGTGGTGAAACTGCTACTCGATATGAATCACGTCGATCTTGATGTAATGGATGACTCACACTAAACTCCGCTGCTGCTGGCAGCCCAACATGGCCAAGAATCCATCTTCAGACTGCTACTAGATACAGGAAGAGTCAGCGGTATCATCAACGAGTTGGATGTAAGCGGAAAATCAGCTCTTTTGTGCCTCGATGAAAGGATGCACCGGAATCGTACGACTTTTGTTGGGTACCGGCGTCGCCAAGGTCATTACAGAAGATATGTACGGCGAGACAGCAGTCTCCTGGGCCGTCCTCAATGGAGATCGAGTCATGGTCGAGCTCCTACTATGAGTAGGCAAGACGGAAATTTTCTAGGGCGACGAGTAATGCCGAAAAGAGCTCTACCGCGTCGTTCTGCGCTCGAGCGACGTGGATATTCTTCGACTTCTCTTGGACGTTGGTGAGTTCGATATCAAAATGCGGGGCGAAAATGGACTTACTGCACTGTCATGGATGGCATTGAGAGGCTCTGTGGAAGGGATGCAAATGTTGCTCGACCGGGGCGCCGACGTGAACGCTTTGTGCAATGAGGACCGCACGCCGCTCTCTTGGGCTGCAGGGAAAGGGCAGGGGCAGTTCATCTTGAAGTCTCTGCTCGATGCAGGGGTTGAGATGAATCTGAAGGATCACCAAGGGCGTGCCCCGCTGTCTTGGGCAGCTATCAACGGAGGCGTGGAGGCAAAGAGAAACAGCACGTAGCCACCAGGAACTGTTTCAAGCTCTTTTGACAGGAAAAGGAAGGTCGAGTGCCCCGGTAACCGATGCGGGGCTCTTGGCGAGGTGGTAACCGCTGACACTCTATCACAGTGTGGCACGACGCGACGGATATTCCTGCTCGGCAGGCTCGCAGACAGATCGTCTCCGGATAGAACGCATCATCCGGCCTCGGTTATCCGCTAGATCTGCAAGCCATCAATGGCGGTCTCAACGCAAACGCTACCATTCCCGTGTTTCGCGCAGGTGTCGTTGAGGAGAAGCAATGGCGATTCGGAGGCTTGGGTGAGCATCGCACACTATCCTGCTGCATATATCGCCTCGTTCTCCATCCCAGCAGCCGCGATGACGATCGGATCCTAGAAGAACATACCGAGGAAGTATCAACGTCCGTCAAGATTGGACCGTTCAGGAGGTGTTGCAACCTTTCAAATTGTTCCAGCCACAGAAGAAGTACCCCATATTAGGGTTCAACCAGACACAAAGTATGATGACGCAAATGCGGACAACCAGCACACACAAGCCCCTCCGCTCAATCTTAGAGAGTGGACGGGCAAGCAAACCCCCCAACAACTTGGCCATACTCAGGAAGGCAGTGAGGGGTGAAGTCCGCTATCACTGTCCGGAAAAACATTGGTTCTTTACAAGTATCCCTTAAAACCCTTGTTAAATCTCTACTTAGTCACGCTATTATTACACTGATAGTACAGTATATTATTCTTAATTATCATTTATACCCTTTTATTCTACTTACTTATGCTACTAAAGGTAAGTAAGTATAAATATATATCCCCTTAAAGACGCCATAATTAAGCTCGACAGTTTCACACACTAAAAGACTACTACTTGCTTAAGTTTATCAGGGATTTAAATAACGGCCGTAACTATAGGATTATTTTTATCTGCCTTACTTAGACTTTTATTGTTTATCGTTAGACTGCTTTAACTTATACTAGCGTAAGTTACATTTAAAAATTAAGTATTACCTCTTACATAATAACGAGGAAAGGGAACTACATCATAATGTTTAACACTTTATCTGCCAGCTTTACTTGCACGTTATCTTAGTTTACCCCTATTGGGAAGTTAGACACCTTTAAAAACTTATTATATAACCACTTACTTAACTGTGACAACCTGCAGGCCGCCCTTGTGGCCGGCCCGGACCTACGTGTCCCCGCAGGCGCCACAGTGTGGGCACAGCGCAGACACTGCGCGAGCACTGTGTTATCACTATACTCACCCAGGAAAAGAGTGATCAGAGTAAACAGTGTCGGATTGCTGATCACCCTGCTCAGCACTAGGAAAGGTGGTTATGGTAATCAAGGTATAAGGTACTTCACTTCTCAGTAGTATAGATAGCAGCCGTTATAGCTAGTAGTCGTGAGAACCTCTTGGTTCCTCACACAAGTATTCGCTTTGTCAATTGAACGATTTTCAGTTATGTCCTACTGTGCAGTCTACTTATATCTTATAGTGACATACGACCTTTAACTTAGTGAACTCCCCGTCTGTGAGGACTTGCTTCCAAACCATCTCCCATCCTACCTCCCACTCCCCTTTCCCTACATCTAGCCACTGCTTGCAGTGACCGGTCGTAACAATATTAGTTAAGCTTGCAAAGTTTATCCTTAATAGCTAGTTTAAGCCCTTTATAGAAACAGTGTTTAAAGGCAGACTTATCCTAGTTAACCCAGTACCAGTCTTAGTTAAAGATAGAAAAGTAGGTAGTGGTAAAGGCTATCTAGGTTAGTCACTTTAAGTAGTGACTCGGGGCTTTTGTTCAGGCCGACCCTATCGTTCTTTTTAGGCTCTGTGTGTAATATTACTGTAGCCGTTTATGTACATAGCGATGGGTTCTCTAGCGCGTGCCACCGTCAAAAAGGGGCCGCGCCGCGCGGTTCTTTGAACCGTGCTTCTTTCAATCAATAATCGATCCGACGATTTTCACCACGAAGACCTCCCATTGAAAGCCCAGTGACATTCTGGCCCTTCGATCGAAGGAAGATAACCTAATCCACGGTCGCGTTTCCTTTGTTATTCTATGCTAGGCTCCGTTCTATGCTAGGCACCGTTACATACTAGGTTTTGTTCTATACTAGGTACGTATCTGTTTTTCTACGTCAGTTGCATTTGTGTCCCTCCGATCGGAGGACCAGTAGTCTGGGAGTCGGCCTTTCAGGCCGACAACAACGTTCTGTAGGTGTGGTTCTCTTTGTGGTTTCTTCCTTATTGCGCCATCACACCAGTTCATTATGTAAACTATAAATGGTTAAAGATATAGTGACATTGCTTTATTTGGAAACTAATGAAAACATTTCAAAGCTCTGAACTATTGGTAAATCGGCACTTAGGAACATTTCCTCCAAGATTAATGGCTGATGTTTGCCCTCGCCAACATTTATCTTATGACAGTGTTGTAATGGAAAGCTAATTTAGAGGTAGTACTCGTTACACTAAATATATATTTGTGTATATATTTATATACTATTCATCGTGTGGCCATTGCGCTAGTCTGGCGATTGGCTTGTGGGGGGAATAAGCACGGAGGGGTGGGTCTCCGACACACGCGTATCCCTCCTGAATGCTTTACATGGATATCCTTTGTGCGTTGTGAATTTTTATTATTACGATACAAGTGTAACAGCACTTCAAGCTATCCCAAATTACTGCTCTCCCATCTAGTTTCCGCCATCCTCTTTACCCTTGAACTAGCTGCCCGAAATGCACGCCTCACCCATTATCTTATTCATCAGCAGCCTGATGGCTGTTTCGTTCTGGCCAACCCGACAGTCGACCAGACTGGGATGGAAGACCTCGCCAAAGGGGATGCAATACTGGTAATTGGTGCTGCACGGTTGCCAACCCCGGCACGTACTGCATCAAGTACTGCGCGGCCGGGAGCAAGGAGATCGATTGCGGGCAGAGTTATGTGAATCTGCCAAATATTTTATTAACCCTCAAGCTGTCGATGTACTTACCCGCTTGTAATGCCCATCGAATGGACAGCGTCAGTGCAAGTGCCACTACTAAAGGCTTTGCTGAGCATCGGAGAAACAATCTTAGATGAGAGCAACTCTGGGGTGTGTCACATATGCAGTGAGGTTATTAGAATAATTATACATAACATCTAATGTGAATTGTCTGGAGCAGTTATAAGCAAACTAGCAACCAGACTTTTGGAGGATAAGACTGGCGCCATATAGCTTTTAGGGTTCAGAAAAACAACGAGGATTTCATGTATATCTTCCGGGCAGCCCAGCTCCGAGACGTAGCACACCTCTCCTCGCAATTCTTCACGATAAACCCCCGCTACAGGTCCTCCATACCCTAAAAGTGCCTAATAATGGCACTTGCACACACATTTCCCCTTGTTGGGTGCACTCGTCTCCTCGCACTAAAACCTTAATTAGCTCTCCAACCACATAATACAAATCCAGCATAATACCATACATAAGAATCGCTACAGTTGATCGATGACCCAGAAGCGCATAAACCTGGGCACGGATTCGTTCTCAGAGGGTTACAGCTATAGGCTCTGGCTTCAAGGCGAGAGGATGGCGCCTCGCCTAACGTAGTCGGGGAAGCTAGGGCCGTTGCCAAAAGGGTGAAGAGAATGAAATCGGACCGCATGGTAGATATTTCGCTGGCTGTATTACTAAAATACGCTTAACAAACAATGAAACCTCAAACAGACGCATTTCTCCTGCGATGAAGAACGAAAACCATGCCTCTTATATAGACGCTCTTGACAACTGTCGGGCAAACCCATCGCCGCCCAGGCCGTCTCTTACGGGAACACCACAAGGTCTATAGTTAGCACGAAAAATAGGGGTAAAGTAGTATCGGGTTAGAGGGTATTGGCTCGGAGGAGAATACCCGAGTGGCGAGTGTCGTAGCCGATGGTAATGTTCCGTGGCCGACCCGCAAGGTGGTGGATGCAGGGGGGTTACAGCCAACACAAGATGTAACCCTTATTGCGGATGCGGAGTGAATTGCATCCAGATCGATAACCAACCTCGTATTCAATCAACGGTAGCTTTATCCTAGCCAACCGCCTCACAGCACTACCACTGGATGTACCCTCTTACAGGACCACGGGGTTGGCTCGTGGTGCAATTTTTGATTCACAAACACACCACAGATGGCGCTGGTTGCAGATTGGAGAGCGTGGGCAAGGGTAATCATGGGTTTCGTTCATGTGCATGATCCCTGCAAACCATAGCGATCGGGAAAAAATTTCCCCGGTTGACTGGTTGTCTCTTTTAGCCAACAGCGGTTCGCCCGCTGATCTGCGCTCAGGTTGTCGCGCTCGGTGTGACTGCTGCCTGGAACTGACTCTCCAGAGGGAACGCTCTCCCGAACACGCAATGGCCGTGCGGCTTTCTAAAGAACTCACTGGGAATAACAATATGACTTCCGCCTCGGACAAGATTCTGTGGATATGGGACGCCATGGAGGGATATTCCGGCCGGATGCTGGAGGGCCATTCCAGCAGCATCAACTGCATCACCTTCTCGCCCGACGGGACGAAGCTAGCTTCGAGATCCGAAGACTCGACCTTGCTGCTCTGGAACGCTGCTACAGGGCAAGTTGAGCGTTTATTCAGGGGTCACCGGAGTTCCGTTACCTGCCTCGTCTTCACACCGGATGGAACCAAGCTCATATCTGGATCGCTCGATGAGACAATCAGGGTGTGGGACCTCGCGACGGGACAAGCCAGGTCAATCTTATAGCCATCTCCCTTGCCGGAAACTGCCTTACCTCGGCCTCGTATGATGACATGGTGCGGAAATGGGATATTGCGGCGGGCAGGAGCGAGTAGACGCTTGAGGGGCACGAAAACAGTGTCTACAGCGTTGAGTTTTATCCAGACGGGAAATGGCCGGCATCGGGATCAGAAGATTGTACTGTAAGGATATGGAACATGGCTACCGGTGTCATCCACCGCATCCTCCAAGGACATTCAGGGCCTATCGGCAGCAAGGTACTCTTCTCACCCGATGGGAGCATGCTCGCGTCGGGGTCCGATGACGGCACGGCTCAGATCTGGAATGTAGCGACTGGGCAGGTCAAACACACACTCGGGAGCCACTTGGGCTGTGTTTACATCATCTCCTTTTCCCCCCATTGTAGCAAGCTAGTATCTGCATCCAACGATTGTGCGGTGCGCTTATGGAGCGTCTCAACAGGGCAAGTCGAGCAATCATTTCGGGGACATTCGGGCGGGGTCACTCGCGTGGATTCCTCACCCGACGGGAGCACAATAGTATCAGGATCTTACGATAAGACCTTGCGCGTGTAGACCGTTGAAACAGGGGCTACGAGGACGCTCACAGAGCATGCGGGCGAAATCACCTGCCTGGCGTTCACACATGATGGGACCAAATTTGCGTCAGGGTTGGCGATGGGTTTGGCACACTGGCAAATTCCAGGTATTTTTAAGAATCCCTGTAAGAGTATCGAAGGAACATCTCAGCTAAGACGCCCACAGCGCCAAATGGGAGTGATGCTAACCAAGACATCGTGGGAGATTCCGACCAAGTTGCTGTGAGAAATCCTAACCAAAATACGTCAGCTGATCAAGAAGCCAATATGACGAAGTGCATGGTTTGTAAGACCTTGGAGGGCTCCGGCTATCATGAGAATCAAGGAGTCCCGTTTGCCATTTACGCGGCTACGATGGAAGAACTCGAAAGTGCTTCGAGAACGGGCTGTCGGGTGTGTTCGCTGCTGCTCTACGGCGTGCTCATGTGTGTTCCGCGCAGCTAGATTTTCACTGGCAGGCTCACATGGTACTGCGGGAGGATGAGTGCAATCGTCTGGAAAGCGGGGGAACTATCATATTTCCTGGAATTCTTTACTCTACTGGGTTAGTGATCCCGTTTCCCCATTTGATCGTACAACGTACTAACTTATCATTATGAGGGTATTAGGAGAGCCTCGTCCGTGGGTAAACTTCCCCGTGGCAGGTCTTCCACCCGGCATGACGTCATCGGAAGAAAGCTTCCAGTGGGCTCGCGAGATGATATCACGATGCATCCGCAGACACGTGAAGTGCAGCCCGGGCCTGGCATCGGTGTTGCCTCGTCGAGTGCTGAAAACCGGGTCTGACTTGAGCGTCAAGCTCGTCGAAACAGTGCAGAACGAGAACGCGCGATACGTGTGCATCAGCCACCACTGGGCCGGAGCCGAGTAAATGTCAACCACAACTACGACCTTAGAGGCCTTCAAAAATGGCATTGCGGGATGCAAGCTTCCAAAGATGTTCCAGGATGCAGTCGCCTACACGCAAAGAATGGGCATACGCTACATCTGGATCGACTCCCTCTGCATCATTCAAGACGACAGCCTGGACTGGCAAGCTGAATCCTCAAAAATGGGGTCATACTACGCCAACTCGTTTGTTACCCTTGCAGCAACCAAGTCTACGGGCAATCAAGACAGCTTGTTCTCTACTCTGCAGCCAAAGCATCGACATGCGAGGCTCGGGGGCCGCTCATTTGGGAAAAACGTAAACATCTACGCTCGCAGGGCTTTGCCTCACTGCTATCGAGGCGCGGCCGACGACTCGCCGCTGCTGTGCAGTGCATGGGTTTATCAGGAGCGACTTCTGGCCCCGCGAGTTCTGCACTTCGGATCCAACGAGATGATATGGGAGTGTCGCGAGAGTGCTTGTTGTGAATTCTGGCCGTTCAAGGAGTCAGAGGAATACTACTCATATGGATACCAATCGCCTAAGATGGTGTACGGAAACATCAAATTCGGAGAGCCGGAGCCTGGACGACTTCAGATCGCATGGCACGCCATGTTCAGGACTTACACTTCCCTGGACATCACACGCGCGAGCGATAGACTGCCTGCCCTTTCAGGACTCGCACTGCAGATGCAGCAGCAGCGGAACGATGGCTACTTGGCCGGACTCTGGAGGAAGACTACCCTCCGGGACTGCCTGTGGCAAAACGACCCGCTCCGCACCGAGAAGCGGCCTACGCCATGGCGTTTCCCGACGTGGTCTTGGATATCGGTAGACACGGCGGTGAATTATGATGGCTTCATACCACTGGATGCCTTTGCGTATGCCGAAGTTATTGAGGTAGAATGCCGCCCGGCCGGCACGAACCCTTTCGGCGAGGTAGAGTCGGGACACATGCTGCTCTCAAGCCAACTGCTTCCCCGGAAGCTTTCGTACGAGATTGGTGACCTGAGGGGGACTGCACAACTGTTTCCTCTCTGATACCGACTCGAAGGCGACGTCACCTTCACTCAGGACTACCAGGTCGTCCATCCAGGCCGCGGCCATGTCCCTCCTAAATCCGAAGTCTGCTGTCTGCGAGTTCTGAAGGGGGATGATGGTGATTACTGTTTGGTTCTTCGACTCGTCGACTCCTCCAGCGTAATCGGCATATATGAGCGGATTGGTTTTTGCCGTTTCCGCAACAAGGTGAACCTCGACAACTTGTTCGGGAGCCTGAAGACCATAGTGAGGATTATCTAGGTATTCATTAGCAGGTAAGGTGCTCGTATGTAGACGGAGTGGCGAGGAGCCACGAACGCCGAGAATTTGCTTGGTGGATGCAATAAAATCAGCTTATGCCAACCCCTGTCAGCCACAGAACTCGTTGTGTATTGGTGTGTTTCCGCAAGCTGTTATTCTCCGGTCCCCGTCGGGCGATCAGATCTGCCGTTGGCAAAGGATTTCAAGTGCGCCATAACAAGTCACTGGAAGAAAAACGTAACAACGGAATTAGGATACTTGGTAAGGTTACACGCTACAACAGAGACAAAGAGAGCCAATCGCGGTCATGATTTGTGGTAGACAGCTACTAATAAGGAAGACGCCCACATTGCTGACTGGCTTGGCATTTTTGGCGTCTTCGCGCCTACAGAAATGAGAACTAGACAACAAGCCCCTGGACCCCACTTGTGATGGCGCTGATTCCTTCGTTTGCCTCCGCGGTCGCTTCATCCTCCTCTGACATCTTCCACTTGAACGGCGCAGCGCCGAAATTTGTCTCAACCTTTACATTCGAGTTCAGCCCAATGATGGGGAACAGGCGGCCGTCAACATCCTTGATCGTCGCGTCGAGCTTGACGCCATTTCGCGTCCACCAAATCTCGCGCGTCGCCAGATTCACCCCGCACCCGATCGTGTCGAGCCCGAAAGGCTTCATGTACTCATCGGTATAGACGCTTTCGGCGCTGCTGCGATACACCCCGCCGTCGTCGCCATGGTATGCCCATGACTTGGCCTCGGGTGCCGTCGGTTTCGGCAGCCAGCCGGGGAAATCCACCACCCCGCCGCCGATCGTGCAGAACCCGACCGCCACTTCCGGATTCCTGTCCTGCTTGTGGCCGTCCCCGATCTCTCCCAGCGTCACCTCGAAATAATACTGCTCCAGCCCCGGCGGCAACGGCCGATTTGTCGACAAAGACACGCGCTCCCCGTTCGAGACGTAATAGGTTATCGATGTGCCGTTCTCTCCGACAGTCTTCGCCGCCGCCGTCCCAACTGTCGCACAAGGGTACTCGGTCGCCCAGCGCGAGGGGAGCATCCCTGCCCATGCTGCCTGACGCCTCAGGAAGTCCGCTGCCTCCGCACCGCGCGGTCCAGCATTGCGAGCAAGTTGCAATGGGCTCCAGCCCCAACGATCGTCCCGGTTCAGGTCGGCGTTCAGAAGGAAGAGTTGGCGCAACACCTTGACGCTCCCGTTGGCGGCGCTGATAGCGGTCAGCTCGGGGTCTTCGCGCGCCGCATCGGGGTCGCGTGCGATGAGCAGCGACACGATCTCCTCGTACGACGAGTTGGTTGAGGAGATGGCCCACTCCTGGTAGGCGACGACGAGAGATGTGCGGGACTTGTTGTCGCGGAGCTTGAAGTTGGCTCCAACGTCAAGAAGCTGCTGGACGCAGTTGACGTGGGCTCCAAGCGCGGCTCTGTGGAGCGGGGTTTGCGCTTTGTTTGCATCCTGGACGTCAATGGCAAGACTGGCGATGTCCTCCTGGTCGACTGCAAGGCGGATGAGCTTCGAGACGACATCGTTGAAACCGTGAGATGCGGCTTGCCGCAGCGGCGTACGTCCCCCCGTGGACTTCTTGTTGATCTCGGATAGCGGCACGTTATTCTCCAAGAGGGCGTCGAGGAGGAGAATGGCTGTGGCTTGATCGCGGCTTTGACAGGCGCAGAAAAAACTGGTTCGATTATGCCGATCCGTTTCATTGAGCTTGAGCTTGCTGTCAGGCTGCTTGCCATGATCCAGCAAAACCTCGACGGACTTGGAATAGCCACCGCTTGCCGCCAGGTGAAGCGCCGTTTGCTTCTTCTCGTTCGCGATAGTCGCATCAGCGCCTGACTCCAGCAGAAACCGGACACATTCGGTGTGGCCACTGTCGGCGGCGCCCATGCAGGCAGTATTTCCGTCTTCGTCCTGGTCGTCAATCTCCGAGACCTCCGCTCCAACGATGATCTTCAATACCCCGAGCTCACCATACTCACCAGCCTGTTGGAGGGGGCGGATGGACTCGTCGTCCTCGGCGTTGACATCTGCGCCTGCCTTCACAAACGCATCGGCGAGTGGTAGAGGAATCTGAGACCTCCAACAGAGAATATGAAATGGCGTTTGTTTATACATGTTGATCGCATTTATGTCGGCACCCCTCTCGAGGAACAACTCCAGAACTTTGGGGTCGTCGCCGTGTTCTGCGATGAAATGGAGTGGTGTCCAATCATCAAAGTTGGATTTGGCTTTGACATCTGCACCCTGTGCCAACAACATCTCCGCAGCTGCCAAACTTGAGTCACGCCACAGCCAGAGATGCACCGCCGTATTCGACCACTGGGCCCTGGCATTGAGGTCTCCTCCATGCGCGACAAGGAGCTTGACCACCTCGTGGTTCCTTGTCTCGGTCGCTGCAGCCTGCAGGGCGTTGAATCCTCCGGATTCACTCCTTGCATCCTCGCCGCGACCCAGCAAGTGCTTTGTCCAGCTTGCCAGCCCAAGGTACGCAGCTACATGCAGTGGACGGTGCCAACCCTTCCAAAGGCCGAACAAGTTTTTCTTCTCATAGTACACCTTCTGCCAGTTCTCAAAGATGACGGGGTTCGATGTCGTAAACTTGTCAAGTTCTGCCATCACAGCTGCCCATGTCTTGTTCCCTTCTCTCTCTTCCGCAGGCCATCGGGCCTCGGCTTCTCGGAGATGGGCGGGCCAAAATTGGATCTCATACCGAATCCACTGGAGTTTACTCTCATCGTATGGCTCGTCGTCCTCTTCGCTCTCGTCATCCGAAGATGTCTCCGAATCATCGTCATCCCCATCGACCGATCTGGCTCCAGGGTCTTCGTCATCGAACGAATCGTCGGATTCGTATCCAGGATCTGACCCGGAGTCGCCGTCACCGTTCTCGCCGCCGGCTTCGGCCGTGGCAGGTTCAGCCGTACCCCCTGTTTCGGTTGCTCTCTTCTCGACAAGGCCGGCTCTCCTTTGGAAGACCGGGTGGTTGAGATGACGAAGACATGTCAACGCCAGCTGAAGGTGGCCCTCCTTGGAGCTGATGGCAAGTGTGTCGGAGTCAGAGCGTAAGCCTTTGCATCGAACGCACAACGCCTTCTCATCGTGCGATTCGTGTCCCTCAGGCGCCTTGTCGAGGCAAAAGTCTGAGACTCGGACTCTGTCCGGCAGGTCGACAACAGCCCAATCATCGCCTTGATATACATCAAAGAAGGGGCCGCCTGCCCCTCGAAGCTGTTCGACTTCGAGCCGAGATACCGGGGGAAAGCCTGGTTCGGTATCCACTTCTGCATCGTCCTCGGGGGGTGTATCATAAACGCCGTGGAAAACATCCATGATCTCGCTCACATGCAGAAGCCGCCCCTGGGTCTCGAGAAGGGACCAGGTGAGACAGGTTCGGAGCAGCTCCAAGTAATTCGGACTCATCCGTCGCAATTCCTTGACGTAGGTGTCGTTGATACCCTCCGGGAGGTCCAGCAGTCTCCTCGACAGGGGGCGCTGGAACGGCTCACGCAAGAATGGAATGCCTCCGGTGGTGAGATAGTCAAACCTGAAGCCAGTCTTCTTGAGCACCGCAGTCCTCGCTTCTTCTCGCTCCGCTGCAGACAGTCCAGAGATGCTATTGATCGCCGCCGTGAGGGTCATTTCGATATCGTCGCTGTTTCGGGTGCTGAGATCGATGTAGGATTCCGGGCGCAGTTTGGAAAAGAACCGAGTCGAAGAACCGCAGCCCACCAATATCTGGATACGGACGCCGGTCTCTGCCGTCAGTTGCTTGGCGTCCATGAGGTCGCTGAGCCTACGGAACAGCTCCTCTTGATCCGTCTCGTTGACGCTAGTCTTGTCAATTCCGTCAAGAACCAGGACGACATTTCGCTTCAGTTGAGCGGCTATGCGGGCGAAGGCTTCAGAAAACTCGGGCAAGTCTTCTTCGGCTTTGCTCGTCTTGAGGCCCCCTGTTGCCCTGGCTCCTTTCCTGGACTTCGGATTCGCGAACGCCTCGTTGCACGCCTCAAGAAGGGCCGGATTATTTGCGTCTTCGGCCGCTTGGCTGTACAGCCTTGACAAGAACGTGTTGCAGATGGTGTCGGCGGTATACTCAATCTTGCCACTTTCTCCGGCGCTGACGGTCGCCCCACAAGAAATGTAGAATAGCGATTTGTCCACGCCCTCGTCCTTTCCGAGGCGTTCAACGATAGTCGCGAGCATGACGCTCTTTCCGGTTCCTAACAGTGTTTGTCAGCATGTGATCATCCGAAGTTACTGGACGAGGGATCGTCGCTCACCTTCCTGGCCGGTAATCGAGAGAAGGCTGTTGTTCCCAGAAGACTCCCAGGATATGTATTCCTCGGCCTCGAAGACCCACTGGCACGTCCCGGGATGTCTGGCATCGATGGAAACACTGAGCGCCGCATCGGAGCCGCCCAGAGGGTTCAGATGGCCCTGAACCTTTTGGTATTGCTGCAAGGCCCAGTCCCACTGCGTTCTAGGCTTAGTGATCGCCTTGATTTCCTCGAAACTCTTGAGCAGGGCGTTCTGCATCGCCATAGACTGATTGTACCACTTCTCCTGTTCCTGTTGGAGGTCTTTGATGCTTCCGACAGTGCCAGCAATGTCGGAGAGAACGTCTGAGACACCCTCGAGCTGTGTCAACGTCTTATCCTGGAAGGCAGCCTGGCTCTCCTCGAGAATCTTTCCCTTCAGCGTGGCGACGACGGCCAGCTTTCCTTCGAACTTCCCCTTGTTTCCGCCATAGAAATCCTTGAGGCCATGACGAAGCCTCGCGACCGCTCCAGCTGAGAGGTGCCGCCTGATGGCCAGGGAGAACTCGAGGACGCCGGCGTAGGCCGCGATGATGTCCTGGAAGAGCTTGTCCACCAGCTCGGACGCCTTCCAGCCCGGTTTGTTTTGCTCGTCACTGATGGGATGTCAGTACAGCGCCCATCTTTAATCCCAATAGTCGCAGGTAGGTTTTCTCACTCAATGTGAGACGCATTGATAAAGAAAGAAAGTTGACTTACTACAGTCGGTCATAGTGCCGAACAAGCACCATAATCTCGCTGATATCGCTCAAGCCAGTCCCGAAAAGACTGTACAACTCATAGTTGGCCTGAATGGCTCCCAGACTCTTGCTTATCGCCCACCATGCAAGAGCAACGCTTTCTGGCGCCCCATTTGCGAGTTTGTCGCCCGCGGCCACGAACACATTGATGTTGCCCAGAATGTTGTCAATCCATGACTGGGGGATCTCGATGTCGCCCACCTTCTTGTTGGTGTACTTCTTCTTTGAGTCAGCAGAAAGGTTCTGAGCAGCCTGTTTGGCTTCCTCGGGCGAGGCATTCTGGCGCAGGAAATCATCCAGAATTTCCCGGTCTTTATCGTCTCGGTAGCGATCCTCGGCGTCCTTCTGGAACTTTCTCAAAGCCACCTTGTAAAGGCTCTCATGGCGGGCGGGAGCCATGTCTATCCGTCAAAGGTGCGGTGTTGGTTTTGATGCTCGAGTACGTATTTCCCATGGGACATTCAGCAATAATTGACGCTATCGGTCTGCTAGGGACAATGCCGCTAATAACGAGGAGGGGTGCTCGATGCCAAGAGTCGGAATCTCAAAAAGGAGACTTCACGAGCTTCAGGCCGCCGCGCGTGGAACGACACCTGCAAGCGCCATTGGCCGGCAATGCGCAGCGAACGAGACTGTCGCTGATGCCTGAAGAAGCGGAGAAGATGTGCGCCCCTTGGGTGTCACAGGAGCTAGTCGCTTGGACGATGGAGAGTTGCAGTTTGTGCCAATTTCGACCTTAGCTCGAACCCCTGTTACGGGGCCCCGATTTGCTGACATGCATCCCCGTAGCGATCCTCCGACAGGGCTGATTTGTGGTCGTTCGGCTTGGCTCGCGCCTGGTAGGGCGCTCGTAAAAGCGCCGGGTAAGGGCCTGTTACAGTCGACGCCTGATGAGACCCGAGAGATGACAACCGAGCTCAGCTTTGGCTGACAAAGATGTCAACTCAGCAGCACTATTTTCGGCCCCCGCAACAATACAGCTTCTGATGTCGAGATAGCCGAGCCTGACGCTACCTCAATTAGCCCTGTCAGCAACTGACTTGCCATCTCGAAACAACTTCCCCTCCGCTCAGATCTTGTTCGCACCACTCTCACAGCGGTAACATCCGTGCACCCGGTCAAGTACCGTCGATGACATCCCGGCTTGACTCAGAGTAGCCGGGTACCGGAATACAGTTTACGAAATTACGAAATGCCGACATAACACAAAGTTGCTTTCTTGAGTTGCACTCGACAAACAATGTCTTCAATGGCTAGTACTATGTACAATAGAGGGCATTGCCTCGCCGCCTCCTGGCAGCCGGCCCAATCTCACGACAATGCCGGGCAGTCGCTATGATAACAGTAGGGAAGCATGTTGATATACAGTTCGGCTTTCCGCTTGCCTGCCTGCACAGCGGTGGTTTGATCCTCCCGGGGTTCACCTCAATGGCTCACGGCCTCTCAGCTTACTGCAGAGCGGCGACGACGGCATTGTAGTTGGCCTTGGCGTTGTAGCTGCTGTCGAAGAAGAGGGGGTTGCCCTGGGGCCTCCAAGAGTCCTACACACGGCTGTCAGACACGGATCTCGACGACAAGATAACAACTGCACAGGGAAAAGGGGCAAACTCACGTTGTCACGGACACCCCAGACGGTGATGCCGACGCACTTGGGCTCGTTGAGGCAGCCCTTGGTCACGGCGACGTAGTCGTTGGAGTTGTTGTTCTGGATGTCGAGCTCGGTCACGGCGACCTCCTTGAGCCCATCAACGGCGGCAAGGGCCTTGATGGCGTTGGCGAGGTTCTGGCCACCGCCAGAGGTGATGTGGCCCTGCGTGCCGATGCCGTCAATGGGGATTCCGGCGGCGATCCACTTCTTGACGTTCTTGACCATGCCGTTGGTGACCTTGGCGTGGTCGGGGCGGTCGAGGTTGTAGTCGTTGATGTACAGCTTGGCGTCGGGGTCGGCGGCGCGGGCGGCGTTGAAGGCGATCTTGACGAAGTCCTCGCCAAGCACCTTGGGGAAGACGCTGTTGCGGAACGAGCCGTCTTCGTTGAACATCTCGTTGATGACGTCCTGTAAATTACCAGATTAGCTAACTTCTTTCTCTCACAGACACATGTCCTCGGTCGGCAAGGGGGGTTACGCACCCAGCCGTAGACCTTGCCCTTGTAACGGGTCATCACGGTCTTGATGTGGTCCTGGATGGTGGTGGTCAAGGTGGTCTTGTCGTTGATCTGGCTGACCCAGCCGGCCAGCTGCGAGTGCCACACAAAGGTGTGGCCGCGGACGGTCTTGTTGTTCTCCTGGGCCCAGTTGACGAGGTAGTCGGCGCCGCCCCACGTGTAGGTGCCCTTCTTGCTCTGCAAGCTCTCCCACTTCATGCTGTTCTCGGGCGTGACCTGGCCGAAGTTGGCCTTGAGGATGGCCGCGTTCTTGCCCGTCGTCAGGAGACGCTGGTCAGTGCAGGAACCGTAGTAGAGCTTGCCCTTGGCCTTGATGAGCGTGTCGATGCTCTGCGAGGCCTGGCGCGGCTCGTTGGTGGGGGCCGCCATGGCGCCGAGCGGCGCCAGGAGGGCAATAAGACTGGCCTTCATGGTGATGGTCGAGGTCTGATCTGGACTTCGTCGACGGGGGAGATGCTCAGGAGAAGGGGCAGGACGGCAGATCTCAGACGGCGGAAGGGGACGCGGCGGTGTTGTATAAATACGGCGCCGTTACCATCGACAGCTCTGAGCTCTCGACCAGGGACGGGGAAGCGCTCCAACCGCAGCACGGCGGGTCCCATCTCCATCGCCCTCAATCTGAATGTCTCGGCATCTGCGGAGAGAGGGAGCAAGGGATCGGTATACCGGAGCAGCAGAGGCGACGGCGCCTTTTGCCACGAGCCATCATGCGGCCTTTCCCCTCTGTTCCTGGTGGTCCCCCGTCGTCGCCTGGGGCGCACAACGATCCTCGAGGACCCAGGAAAACTGGGGCCAAGCCGCCGACGGCAGTGTAAATGCTCCGCGTGGCATGCACTCCATTTGCGGGGCCCCGCAGTCGCCTCCAACATGAAAGGCAGCCTGACAGGCCAGCGCGACCTTCTCCAACTTTTTGCCATTAGCCGCCGCCTGCGGTTCGGGTAAACACCCTGTCTGGGGTCTCGCTTTTTTTGCCATATGGCGCACTATATCAGCCACTGAGCCCCCGAGCCTGCCTGTGACACGGGAGAGTGCCGCAAACAGAACCACCCGTGAACGCCATTGGCGGCATAACTCGCTTGGGGGGCCCATCTACCGGAACGGGCGCCTCGGCGCTTTTCGAAGGGGCATATCGCCCGCAATAACAACCCCGCGGTTTGTCGGCTCCGTTCCATAAAGAGCATGCCAGCGTCTGCTGGGCTTGGCTTCGGCTTCGAATCTGACTTCCCTTTTCCAACTTCATTTGGCATCTTGGCTTGAGTGGAGCGCTTCCCCACGGAGACAACAGACGCACAGTCTGCCTTACGCAAGCTCTCTGTGCCGCGTGGAATATACCATATTGTTTGCTTTTGGTTCGTGGCATTGGGCGCTCGCCGTTCAATGACGTCTGCACGATTCCGAGATCGATTGAGTGTTATGAGGGGAATGCCTGCAGACAGACATGGAGTTTGTCCACTTCGGGGCCTGGCTCCCGGGTCACGGCACCGGCGTCGTATTGTCGCGAGTATACTGCAATCACCTCGCTCAACCGGGCTGCTACGCCGGGATAGTGTGAATAAATGATGCGGATATCGGATGCCCAATCCGTGAGAGTGTGTGTGTTCCTGACTGATGAGTGTGCCTACATGTAGCAAAAGATGGGGTATGGGGATCCGGGATGGGGGAACTAACTACTGGCTTGGTGCCGAGGCTTATCGTCCTCGGCGGCACTTCAAGGATGCGAACTGCGCGCATCAGCCGGGTTACCAGGCTGGTGTTCTCGGGAGGACCGGCTCCCCGGGCCGGAGGGGGGGTTCGGTCTTGGCTGGGGGTAGAGGTACTATGTGCTGACCCACAGACCGCCCAGGAGGATCACGAACCAAGGGGGCGAGAAGTGTTGAGCCTTGAACATACATACATTTGTACATCCATGGATACATACATACGGACAGACAGACAGACAGATAGACAGGATCACTAGCACAGATACAACAATGCAACCGTATACAGGTATGTACACACACTTGCACTCACAAAAGTACCATAAATGCAAATATTATTAACTGAACTAACATTACTTCCTTCATCTCAACCTGGCATATATCGGTGAGTATGTATTTCTGTATGTGTGTGTGTATGTATGTCTGTCTGCATGTCTGTCTGTCGGTATGTCTGTAGGTATACCTATAAGCATGTGTAGGTGCGTAGACGTACCTATTCGCGGTTCCAGTCCTTGAAAGCCCTGTTCCACATTTACACAATCTACACAGATATCTACATCCAGACACTATACATGTACACACACCTACACTTACACACATGCATTACGAATATACACATATTCATCTCTTCGCGCACAATTTGAACTGGCATTACTACTTCCATCTCAACCCGGGAAATCTCCCTCAGCCACACTATTTCAGACCAAATCTAGACAAACAATCAACACCTAAGCCTCCGGGGCGCGGTCACTCCGTCTCGTCACTCTCATCGTCATCTCTCTCCTTCTTGTCCTCCTTCCCCCCCTTCACCTTCTTCGCCGTCTTCCCCTTCCCCTTCCCCTTTCCACCCTTCTTTTCCTTCTTCTCACCGCTGGTACTCTTCTTTTTCTTCCCCTTCTTCTTCGCCTTCGACTTCCCCCCCTTATCCGTATCAGAGCCCTCCGACTCCAAACTCGCCCCCTCTTCCGACTCAGACTCCTCCGTCTCCTCCTCGCTCGAGTCCACCACGCCCTTCCTGCCTCCCTTGTACACCAAGCTGGTATCCAGCGTGTACTCCATCGCGCGCGCAAAGTCGCGTTTTGCCACACGGTCTTCGTCAAAGCCGTGAGTAGCCTTGAGATACTTGTTGAACTGATCCGACGCGTGCGCTACAATCTTAAAATGCTTTCGGGATAGCACGGGTATCTTCCTACGCTCTTCGCGGTTGGCTTGGAACTCGGCCAGTGCGAGGGCTGTCTGGAAGGTGTTGCGGATCTATCGGCCGTTCCAGCCGAGAGCATCCCAGTTGTCTTTGACTCAGGGGATGACGCGCCTGCGGGCGGATTCGTAGTCGAAGGGGGGCGAGGCTGTTGTGTATGCGGTCGGTGTTGATCTCGGAGATGCGGTCGAAGTTGCGCCGGAAGATGGAGATGGTTTGTTTTTTGTCGAGTTTGGGGTAGTAGAGCGTTAGATGTAGTCGAGAGCGGAAGGCGTCGTCGATGGCGCCGACGCGGTTGGTGAGGAAGAGAATGCCGGAGTAGTACTCGAGGATGCGGAGGAAGACTGGATGGCGGTGTTAGCAGGTCCTGGGTTGGGAATAAGGGGGTTGGTGTATTACCTGATACTAGCCCGTTTCTCTGGACGTCTCGTTGCTGTTGTGTGTTAGTAGGCACGCCAGGCAGCGGGGAAAGGGGAACGGACGTCACGCTTGGCAAGGAAGACGTCAGCTTCGTCGAGCAGAAGGACGCAACTCCACTTGTGTGTCAGTCTGAAGTGGTGTTCCATGTTTCGCTCCACGTCCTCTGGCAAGTACCCGATATCGCCTGTTATTGATCAGAGTGCTAATTCAAGCTTGAACGTAGGGTTGGAGAAGAGACTTGCCGCAAGTGATAGGGTACAGTGGCTTCTTTGTGTGCAAAGCAACACACTCTGCGGCAGAGGTCTTTCCAACTCCCGGTACTCCGTGGAGCAGGATGATGCAGCCCTTTCCTGTGTCGGTTGCGGGTGAGCGACTGGCTTAGACGTAAGCTGTGGGTTATAGAAATGCTGGCAACTCACCCTTGCCGCTCACAAAATCCATCCCGACAATGTCCTTGTTAGACCTGAGCCCTTTGGTGTGGGTTTCAACCATGGCCTGAACCATTTCCTGGTGGCCTGGAGGCAGAACCAAGTTGTTCCATCCATCGTTATGTGGGACTGGCTTGAGCAGATCGAGGTCGAGGAGGACTATGGATAAAGTAACGTACGGATATTAGTTAGCGCTCAAATCCCAAGCCCTTTCAGTCCCAACCCAAAGTCCTTGATTACGCTTACCCCATTTGCGTCTTCTTAAGACAAAGCTGGGGACCGCGCCAGGTAGAAGCTGAACGAGGTTCTCCCGCTCCAATATTCGGTGGAACTGCGCAATCTTATTGTCCTCCCCTGGCCGAATCCCCTCCCACTGTTCCAGGACTGAATTGATGCGAGTCCAAGCTACCTCTCGCAGGGCCTTATGAACCTCATAGTAATAGTTGCTAGTGTGCTCATAATCATAACACCGCCTGTGATGACACTTGAGAGCGTGTTAGATGTCCTTCAACTCGTCGGGCCTTTTCCATATCCAAGAGCTCCAGTTTACGGATGACCCTGACCGTGAAAAAGCTCTGGAATGTGAATGTCTTCATCCTCCCGGAGCTTTGAGAACGACGAGAATGCCATCGTCATATCGACTACAACTGGACTGTTGATATCTTCACGTACTGAACCGGCTGTAAGTCCTTCGTATTGCATGTGGGAAACCTTGGTAGCAGCTAGGAAGCCTCTACCGCGACTGAGTAGCGACGTGCCTAGTCCTTGGCTAAATCGTATTGGATATGTCAGAAGACTCTTAATGTCGACTTTGCCCTCAAAAGGTTTGAAAACAAAGTCTTGACGAGTGGTACCGTATTGGATACCGTTGAATTCAAGGCATACACAGGAGACATGGAGCTCTGAATACTCCCCTCTGAGCCACGAGATATTTATTTTGGGGCCCGCGGGCAGACCGCTTGGACTCTCGGATGAATGTGACGACATATCCAGATATGGACACAGCGCCCTCTGGTTTGGCATCCCACCGGAAGTTCCGAGGACGCGGTAGGCCTGGGATGTGCACCTGAACACGGGACGTGGGCCCCATGGAAGTACTTCCACGTCCCCATGAAGACCCTTGCGTGCCGGGCGGTAGATGACATCATCGAGTTCGAAGAGCATCCATAGATTCTGGAAGGAAATGTCATGCTCTTCCGTTCCATCTCGAAGGCGGCCGTAAAGTTGCACCTGATTGGCGAGGTACCTGTCGATGAACTCCAAGGGGATTCGGAAATACGGAATAGCCTCGGGAACCTTGTCAAGATTGCAAAGGATTAATTCCTCCATACATACGCTCGAGTTTGGTGAGATGGGCTCTTAGGCGATCGAGGTGCCTCAAGATGGGCCGAAAGGGTTTGCCAAACTTTAGGAGCCCGAACATGATCGAAAGTCCACCATCATATGGGAAATCATAATAGCTGGCAAAAAAGGCGCCTATATGGTCTGAGGCGACACCAAAGGTGATGACATCAATGTTTTCGGGGCCCGGTGGCTCGGCAGAAGCTGTGAGTGAGTAGCTGGTGGGACCACTCTCACTAGGGGCACTGGCTGCGGTACCGATTGGCCTGTACAGCACCCGGATTACTTGCTGGGTATCCGTAGCTCACATGAAATGACCTGGGTCCGTCGCTGTCGCTTCTTTGGTGTGGATTTCCCCAGAATCTGCTGGAGGGTGCTTGTGAACTGAGATAAAGTCACCACCTACCTTCATGTAAACTCTCGCATCAAAAAACTTGGCTTTAGGCTCAACATTTTCAATCCGCTCCTCTGGGTAGACTGTCGTCGATTATCGGGGTCACCCCCCATGCTGGCAGTGTCGTAATTCCGGCTCTCGAGGTCGGTGATTCGATTTTCCAGAACTCTCATGTAGTCAACCATGCCTTTGACAAGATTGGAGGCCTGTGATGCATTGTCATCCACTCCCTTTCGACGCGGAAAGAAATTTAACGGTGGATTAAACATCGGATGAGGCTTGGTTTGAAGTCGGATCTTGTATGCCTCGTAGAGACCTTTGGAGGTCAGAGACCTGGCAGCCCGTTTGATCAAGGACGGGGTGTTGGATGCTTCGGAGTCATCCCCGTCGCTAGATAACGCGGGGCTTTCGTAATATGTGACATTGTGGCCGTTTTCGTCTTGGCCTTCATCGCCTTCAGCATGGGCATGTTCAGAGGCAGCAGGATATTCCTCGCCGCTGATATCGCTGTTCTTGGCGAATGCAGTCTCATTGGGCAAAGCGGCGGTCAGTGCTTCGCCCTCAACTGTTGTTGTGGGTAGGTTGGAGTACGATGGAAGTGTGCCACGAGAGTGAGAGTGAGAACGCGATACTTCCTCGTCGCCACCCTCGCACGTGCCCGGAGAAGGGGGTCCCAGCGGAGACATGGCGCCTCCTTCGTTTCAATGCCGCTCGGCCTCTCTGGGAATTGTCGTAACCGTGCAGAATAAGGGGGAAGGAGAGAGAGGAGAACGAATCTGTGGCAGTGTGCGCAGTTGATCAAGTGTTATCTCCATGCCGTGAGGCGAAGGCGCGGGGCAAGACGTCCATGTGTGCGTCGGTTTGAAGTACAAGGGAACACAATGTCCCCCGCAACGACATATAAGGAGCAGTTGTGCAACAAGTCCAGCCACGCTTCTGCACGGAGCCAAGGATTCGGAACGCAGCGGAGATTGCCCGTAGCCGGGACCGAACTGCACAAGTCCCAGATGTAATGGGGAAACATAAAACAGGGGCCCGATACGACGAATATCTGCCGCGATGCCTTGCACGGCAGGCATGCTCGTGTTGGTGTATCCTGCTGTGCTGGTGGCTCCATGCCTCAAATTTGGGCCCTGATGTCATCTCCCCTCAATGTCACTGTTGTCTTTTTCCCGGCACCAACTCTTGTTCTTTTGACACCCCCACACGAGCCTTCCCAGGCAGACTACCTACAATGATGTAAATTGACCTCTACCGCAGACTGGCCACAATTCTCAAAGAGAGAAATGCCGATAAGGAACTTGACATAGACATCAAGAGCCCCCTTGATTGTAACTGGAACCTAAACTACATCCTCAACCTCACAAACAGGCTCCAAGAGGGGCGCGAGAATGAGCTACACGCAAGGACCTGCATTGGCTTCATCCGCAGATGCTATCGCAAAGCCGAGGATAATAGGGATGCCATAGAAGGTATCCTCGAGATGATACCCTGCGACGTCTATGGGTCGGTTCTATCGGGAGGTTTTGCCATGATCTTGGCGGTAAGTCAACAAACAGTAAAAGAATGGCAACCTTTCTCATGTCACCCGAAGTTCTCAAGGCCAGTGACTAACTTTCCAGGCCGTGGATAAACACGCAACGAGCGAGAGACAATTCAAGAGTGGCTGGCTACTATCCTCGAATGCCTGGATGGCATCCAACGGTTGGCTGGCTTGCACCGCACCTCCCCTCGCCTTCAGGAATGCCTCAACAGCCTTCTCGTAGCCATTTTCTTTGTTCTTGGGAGGATTGTGGATAAGCTTTCCAGGACTTTGAAAAGTAAGTCTTTCATTCTCACTTACTATGTGACTGATGATAATTTCCGAAGCTCGTATTCACATCTCAGAGAAAGCGATGTCGGAGAAGGCGGAAATAGTCAAAGTGGTGTTCAGACGCAAGCCAAAGGCCAAAGCTCTCGTTGAATTCAACCCATCCGCAATTCACAACCAGTCGGATGGAGCCGATGACAGTGATCGCAACAAATCAGTCGCTGACGCCCTGACCGAGTTCAAGATGTGAATTGATCGCTTTCAGAAGGAGGTTGATATGTGTGCTTAGCAGCGACTGGGGAGAATTGAGGAAAGCGTCTGGCTTGGCACACTGGTTGTGGCAAAGGAAGTCAGAGGTGAGTTCCACTGAAAATAAGCCTCTGTTTCCGGCAGCCAGCTCACATAACAACCAGAGACAAGCAAGGCAGTCGGCACAGTTGAAACCCTTGGAAAGGAGGCGCTTGCCTGGATCGAGAATTTTGGGACACGGCTTCTGCTCAAAATGAAAGAGGAAAGCTCAACAGCTTCAACGCCCAACTCATGGAATTCATAACGCACAACCGACCCGAAATGGATCTCCGAGAACTCGAAAACGAGAAGTTCTTCATAAAGTCCCAAAAAGACATCAACTACGGCCTCGATCTCCTCGACGCACTCTTATCATCCCTGCCACGACGAGACTGGGTATTCATCGCCATCGATAGCCTCTCGTGCATCTCAGGGAACGAAAACGACGCAGACAGAATCATCAGGAGGCTGAAGCGCATCATGGACGGTAGTCGCCGCATCACCATCAAGTTGCTGGTGACGGATCCTGCGGATGTGTCGCTGCATGCTCGGGACTCTGTCAGTGGGGCTTGGGCGTTTGACATTCTGGAGGAGACAGAGGGGATGGCTGAGAAGTTGTTGCCGGGGCGGCTGATGAGGGAGGGTAAGGGTGAGAGTGGTGTTGGAAATTTCGGGATGAGAGTGATGATGAGGGATAGGTTGGTAAGTGATGATCAAAAATCTGAAGCAGAGAACACCTACCTGGGCAATATCAAAAGTCTGAGAATGAAAGCCAGAGTGACGGGTGGGATGGTTGAAATTTACTCAGGTTGCGTTTTCTGCATCGAGGTAGCATGCGGATGTGATGGAAGGAAAACTACTACCTTACTATTGTTTATACATCATCCTCAGCCACCAGTATCACCAATTGATAGCATCAGCGCGGCACGATGACGCTTGCAATCATAAAACGTTAATATTGCAAATGGAAAAAGAGTGAGCACAACGGTCCGAAATCGAACTGAAAAGAAGTCACTGAGGAAGCAGTGGAGAATATACACATCTGTGTATGTACGTATGGGTATATGGGTTTCTGGGATGAAAGTACCATGTCCGCCATGTCTGCACGCAGGTATGCATGTATATATCCATTTATCTATGTATACATGTGTATACCCATGTGTGTCGGCTTCAAGATGTATACACGTACAGGACTCAAAACAATGTATTCGCTCATATGCTTAACACCCCGTGATGCAACAAATCTAGGTAGATACATCTATATTACATGAGATGGGAATACAATTGACTCACGTCCCACAGCCTCACTTCGTCAAGAACTTCTGGAACGCCTCCTGCTCAATGACAACATTACCCACGGCCCGCAGCCTCTTGCGTCCCGCCTTCTGTTTCTCCAGCAGCTTCTTCCTACGGGAGATATCACTGGCGTGGAGCTTGGCGAGGACGTCCTTGCGGAAGGGCTTGATGGTCTCACGGGCAACGATACGATTCCCCGCTGCAGCCTGGATGATAACCTCTGCGAGACAGTTAGCTTCCCGCTCATACGACAACCCGGCGGACACACCAATACGTACCAAACATCTGCCGGTCCACATGCTGCTTGAACTTGGTCACCCACGCCCTCCCTAGTCTGATGACCTGGCTGCTATGCACAACCCTCGCGATGGCGTCCACGGGTGCCTTGTTCACCAGCAGGTTCAGCTTGACCAGGTCGCTCTGCCGCCACCCAGCATCTTCATAGTCGAGCGTGGCATACCCCTTGCTCGCGCCCTTTAGCTTTCCAAACAGGTCATCCACCAAGCTCGACGCTGGCAAGTCATACTTGAGAATGACCTGTGTGGCGTGGAAATACTCGACGCTCTTCTGTTCGCCGCGCGCAGCCTCGCAAATCTCCATCACGCGTCCTATGTATTCATCAGGCAGGGTGATGGTCGCGCTGACGTAGGGCTCGAAGACTTTCGAGGTGCGCATGCGCATGTCGTTATTGTCGGGGAACTCAGCAGGATTGGTCACGAGGACCTCCTTGCCGTCGCTGTATACAATTTTGGTCGGGACCGCCGGCTCCGTGATGATGATGTCTGCGCCGTGCTCTTGCCGCAGGCGGTCCTGGAAGACAGAGCAGTGCAAACTGCCCAGGAAACCCAACCGCCACCCGGCACCGAGAGCATCCGAATGGTCCTTCTGCAGCGTGATGCTACGATCATTGAGGACAAGCTGCCCGATGCTGTCCGCAAGTTTGTGATAATCGCTCTGATCCGTCGGGAACGCAGCCACGAACACCATCGGCTTCGGCTCCTCAAAGCCCGGGTACGGCTCAACCACGTCCTCCGACCCAACAGTGGTGAACGTATCGCCAATCTTCGAATCCTGAATCTTCTTCATGCCAGGGTTGAAGTAGACGTACCCAACCTGCCCAGCGCGCAGCGTCCTCTGCGGCACAGGGCCAGGATACTGGATCCCCACCTCGCCCACGAAGTACTCCTTCCCTGTCGCGAAGCTGACCACCTTATCGCCCTGCTTGACAGTGCCATCAAAGACCCGCACGAGGAGCACCACTCCCTTGAACGTATCATACCACGAGTCTACAAGCAGCATGCGCAGCGGTTTGGACGCATCCCCCACCGGCGCCGGCATATGCTCTATAACCGCGGGCAGAATCTCCCCAACCCCCAACCCCGTCTTCGCGCTGACCTTGACAGCCATCGACACATCCAGCTCAAACACCTCCTCCAGCTGCGCGAGCGCACGATCGACATCTGCAGTCGGGAGATCGATCTTATTAACGACCGGAACCAGGGCCAAGCCCTGCGCGAAGGCGAGATAAAAGTTCGCAACCGTCTGCGCCTGCACGCCCTGCGACGCATCAACCAACAACAACGCCCCGCCGCACGAGGCATACGACCGCGTGACCTCGGCGCGAAAGTCGACGTGGCCCGGGGTATCGACCAGATGCAGCAGGTAGTCGAGGCCCTTGTGGCGGTGGATCATGGTGCATGTCTGGGCCTTGACGGTGATGCCGCGCTCGCGTTCGACGTCGAGTTTGTCGAGGACCTGCTTGTTTCCGTCGCCGGCGACGATGGTGCCCGTGTGCTCGAGCAGGCGGTCGCTAAGGGTGCTCTTGCCGTGGTCGATGTGGGCGACGATGCAGAAGTTTCGGTAGCGGTCGAGCGGAATCGCTGCGATGCGTGCTTGGATGGCCGCCGCTCGCGGCTCGAGGGTGACGCCGGCCTTCCCGCCGGCGCTGATATGTCGGGTCTGTTGTTGCCATTCTCGGAGACTGGTATTCGAATTCGGGACTTTGCAGGGCTGGGTGTTGTCGATCAGCCGTGGGCGTTGTGTTTGGGACGAGAGAGACGAGGCGCAGCGAGCGCTACCTCGGGAGGGGAAAGTCGCGGGCCCTCGGCGTCGCAGCGACAGACGCAGCCATGGTCGCATGAGCGCGTTGACACCCGACGCGCCACGCATCCAATTGGCGCTTCAGGTCATGAATCTCCAGCAAGAGATCGTGGATGGTGTTGTGCAGTAGCTCCAGAGTGGACGCTTGCGGCTTGATCGTTCGTGTCGAGACGCTAAATTTGGTGTCGCCCGAATTTCTCCAAGTTTCTTATCTTATCAGCAACCGCCACGGGAACGCAACGTCTCGCAACTTCAACCGCTTCACATTTCCTTCCCAACAAGGGTATAATCTAAGTACAGATACCTTCCTCGCCCCCCTTTTAAGACTGGGGCTTTAAGGCAGCAGAAATATCCACCACATACACCGAGAGCCTCCCTTATAAACAAAGCCCCTATATACGGTCATGTCCTGGAGCCGCATCCTCCAAAACTGTTCACGGTTGCGGCCACCACATGCAGACAAATGAACAGTCATGTAAATACATATCGCTTCTTCTCCCCGCTCAAGGGCTCGCCAGCATGCGCATGCAAGCTCCTCATTATGAAAGCACCCATTCGCTACCACGCTTGACGAATTTGTCCAGCATCAGTGTCAGGTCCGACAGCACGAAGCGACAAATGTAAAACCCGAAGAACTCGGCAGCATGCCTAGTGCACAGCTCAAGCCCAACTTGCGTCTTGTCGGCGTGTCGCAGTCCTGGGTCATCGACCTGTCGGGCGATTTGGTCTGGGAAAAATGTCAGTCAGTGCGGTCTTCAAGTGTCGGTAGCGCAGGTACTTACCGATTGCCTGGGCGGCATCAAACAGTTTTGCCAGCGAGCTCATGTAGGCCGCATTAGGCCCAGAGAACGCCACGCTTCCGACATCGCGCTTTGCCGGCCGGCTCGTGGGATGGCTGGTCATGGGCAAGCTGGGTAGCAGCGTCTCCTTGCTGCCAAGTCCATCGATCGGCGTCGACGCAGCGCCGCCTCCTCCGCTGCCAGTTCTCCCCCCATATGGGGCAGGGGCACCCAGACTCGGCAAGTTCGCTGAGCTTCCCTTACTGCGTAGTCTCCTCCACGAAAAGCTGCTCCCCTTGCCTGTAACACTAGTAGACCGTGGCACAGCGGATGCCTCGCTTTCGACCCCGTTCGCGTCCTTGAACAGTGCGCTGGTGCCCTGAACACCCACCTCGGTGCCCAGTTTCCGTGTCAGGGTAGCCTGGACTTGCTCAAGCAAACCCTCAAGGGACTGTAGTTCTTCCAGGACGGCGTCGGCATCGCAGGTGTCAACCTTGGACAGCTTTTGGAGGGCCGCAGTCAAGTAGTCGCAGTTTGAGATCTTATCTTCCAGGTTTCTGAGCTTTACCCCCTTTACGCGCCACACATCCCTCGGAACAAACAACTTGTTGCTCAAGTAACCACCACGTGGGTGGCATAGGGTTTGGTAGAGACAGCGCATCAGCCAAAACGGACGGAGCATGACGTCGCTGGGGCACGCCTCCAGCGGAACTGGCGCATCAGGCATCATAAGATTCGGCGATCCGGGTGTGTTGGGGGAGTGGATCTGGTTGTCAAACAGATATAAGCCGCCGGTCGCCGAGCTATTCGCTCTCTCCTTGAAGGTCCCCGCCAAGGGTGTCGGGATGGAGGGTAGCGCGGGGTGGCGCGTAGATGATCCGCCGATCCCAAATTGGTTGCTTAACGGGGTTCCTGGAGAGGCATCGGAAGCATCATCAATGTTAGAAACGGAGAGGTTCCGAGACTTGATGCTCTTGAGACTGGAGGCCGAGAAGTTCTTCCGCAGACCCGGGGGGCGGCCGGCAACCGACGGAGAGCCAGATCGCGGCAGCATGTCCTGCCCAAATGCGGGTAAGGGCGGCGTGGCTGTTTCGTCTCGGATGCTGCTTGGCGCGGGTGATGGAGCTGGCCTTGCAGACACTGGGTTTGCAGACAGCGGGTTCGCAGACAATGGGTTCATCGTCCGGTTGGGTCCTGCGGACAACGCTTGCCGTTGCTGTACAATATAACTCCCGGTCTTCGGCTGGGACGGAACAGATAGCCCTGTTGTTGCTGGCGCAGTCCCTTGGGCGACCACTGAAGTCTCTATCTTCAACTGCTTGGCGTTTTGGCCTGAAAGCCGGCGGGCGCGAACGCTCTGACTAGAGCCTTGCGATCCTGCTGAGTCTGGCTGTGGCGGTAGTTGGGGCAGCGATTGCTTCGGGGGCGGCGGCGGGAGAGGGCCCTTTGGCTGAGGGAGGGGCACATGCTCGCTGACTGTGGTGAGAATGGTAGTTGCGGTCGGCGGCGTCGAGCCCATGGAGCTGTGATAGGTACGGTTCGTCCACCCACTGGAGTCGGACTCTCGAGGCACGCTTGGCCTACCAGATGGCTTGTTCCCAACCCCAAACGTGAAGTCCTCGATTAAATAGCCTTTGGTCATTTCTTCCAAAATTCGTTCCTCGTCGTCTGTGTCGTTGCCATCGTAAAAGTCTTCGATTCCTTCTTGTTTCCTGTATTCTTCGTCTTCCAACTGCTGTTGTTGTCGTAGTCTTTTCTCCCTTTCGTTCGCCAGTATCAGCGCCTCCCTTTCGCTTTCCCTGACCCTCTCTCTCGCCAACTCGACACGCCTTAGGGTATTCGCCACAGCATCCTCAGCGTCTTCTGGGTTCTCGTCCCTAACATCGTGGCTATCCGGTTCGTACCCATCGTCATATGCTGCCTCTATAGCGTCATCCAACGCGGCATCAAATTCAGCCTCCGTGTCGCCGCTGGGAGCTCGGATATGTCTCCTTCTGACCCCAACGGAGGACGACCTCGAATGCACCGAGGAGGCGCTGGAGCCTGCGGATTCGTCTATGGGATCTAACCACGAGACCGATTCATGACTGTTTCCTCTTTGATGGCCCCTCAGAGAGGTCCCCGGGGCCAGTCGAGCTCCGGACATTGAAAAGTCGGCCCGAAATACCCGCTCCGGGCTCTTCGGTTCTGGTGGGTGTTGAGGCGGAGGTGGTGGTGGGTGGGCAGGCGAGATCGGTCGCCTGGGGGATAAGGGCGGCGGTAAATATGTGGTGTCTATCGGTGGTTGTAACGTCAGGCCATTACTTCCTTGCCTCGCTCTCGAAAAGGCCGAGTGGAGAGAATATTGTGAGCTAAGCGGACCATCGTCTCGACGATCTCTAGACACATCAACAGCGAGATTCGGAGGCACTCTCGGAGCAAACGGTTTCCTTAATACAGATGTCGGAGAAGAGTAGCTGGGCGATTGGTTAACGTCGGGCCCCCGGTCTCTCAAGGCCCCCAAGAAATCCGGGCTGCCGGGGGCATCATCTTCGGGGCTCCCAATTTGCGCGCCGAGGATGTCTTGCAGATCAGTGCTGCTCTCCGGTCTCAGCGGCAGTTCTTTGTCGTCGAGTTCAAACCCTACACCCAAATCGTCGAGCTCGGTGATGCGGGCGGTGTATGTCCTGTGCTATGCGCAGGGAAGACGCGTCAGTAGCCGACCAGGGACCAGGAGAGACTGGCCCAGAAAGTAGGGAGGGGAGGGGGAAAGGATGAACCTACGATGGCCTCCAGTTTGTTCCGATCTTCCTCCGCTGATGTCCTCTGTAGTACCTGCTGTAGCAAACCACAAGCCTCCAGGTAGGCCAGCCGTGCGCCCTCAATATTCTGTGCGTTGTCGAGTTGGACAGCCGTGTTTGCTTTCTGCAACGCTCTGGATAACATGGCCCTTTGGGACGGAGGCCTTCCTGGCCGATCCCGTTCGCGATTCCGGGAAGCCGAGTCAGCCATGCCATTCGCGCCTGTGGACCGACTTCGGGAGTGACCCCTCGGTTCGCGGTTCTGTGTGTAAGGCATGCTTGTCCCCGCCGCAGCGGCTGCGGTTTGGGACATAGAAAGCTCGGCGCGATCTATCGTGTGGGGTGGTAGCAGTCCCGACTCTTCATCTGTACCATCCCAATAAAGTCCTGTACCATTACTCGGTCGTCTCACGTGTGCGTGCTGTTGTGTCGGCGATAGCCGTCCAAGCACATTTGTTCCCCTAACTTCCTCCTCCAACGATGGCCCAGTCGAGATCCGGGGTAGGGTTTGCAACGGCGGGATGGGCGCCGGTGGTGGTGACCCGCTTCGCGCCTGGACAACGGGCTCGTGCCGGGGCGAACCGCTCGACGTCGACGGCTTGCTTCTGTGCAATCTTCTCCCCGGAGAGTGGAAGGCGCCGGCGATTTCGCTGCTGACGCGTCTAAAATTGGTGAGGTTGGAGGCGCGGCTGGAAGTTGTGGAAGCAGACCAGCGGTTGAGGTTGCGGAAGCTGTCGCTCAGGCCACCCGTGCTCGTCGACCGTGAATGGCCCCTCCGGCCTGGGGAGTCGTGTTCTTTGATGGGGTCTGCGTGTGGTGTCAGGTCATTGAACGGGTCTTCGAGCGTTGCAGGCGTGTCCTGGTTGGCGGAGTCGACCGCAATTCGCAGCGCGGGGAGGAGCGACGACGGGCGCAGGAGGGTAGACGGAGGGAAAGTCGTGTACGATGTTCGGTGAACAGCCGCGGAGGGCTTGTGCTGGGTGGTCGATTCTGGGGCAGCAGCGGGCTGGGTGTTGGCAGGGGTCTTCGGGACCCTCTCGCGCTGGTGGCTGTCGTCTGGATCCGGGCTAAGAAATTCGCGATCGAAGTCGGCGATCCGCAAAGAGGGTAATGCAGCGCCTTTTGGCCTCGAGTGGGCCCTCGACGGCAGTGGTGATGTCGTCGCCGAAAAATTTGCGTCGGGCACCGCAGTCGAGGTCGAGGGCGCTGCAGCGGTTGCGGTTGCGGTTGGGGGCATCGCAACTCGACGAACAGACGGCGTCCCAACTCCCTAGTGCCAGGGCAGCCGGCCGGATTGAGACAGACGGGAGCACTCACACACACACACCACACACGGCAGTCCAGGGGAGGCCGAGACAGGACAGAAGCGGGTTGGGGTGGGTGACCTGCGTGCCCAGTGCCCAGGGAGGAGGGCAAGTTGCCAATCAGCCGGACGCGTTGGCGATTGATCCTCGGGCTGCCGTTGGCCGCCGCAACTAACGTTATTATTGACGAGCGTTTCTGCAGCTCCTTAGCCCGAGCCCCAATTCCCCACCGCCCCCAAAGCGATGTGGTTTTTGTCGGTTCCCGCCGCAGAGATGCGAAAAACCCGGAAGGTCTGGATGGAGGGAGCGGCCGAGAGAGATTGCGTGCGTCCCTATCTGCTGACTCTTGTAGCAAAACTATGGAGTTCAACAGCCGTAGGCGAGACGACAGAGGATGCGAGTGTGCAGCTGGCGTGTCACGACCGGAGCCCGGAGTCTTGATTTGGCTGACACATAACGTCGATGGCGGGTTTTCAGTGGTCAATGGAGCCCGACCGCTGCTGGCGCGGATTGCTGCACGTTACTGCAGGAAACGGAGGGCCTGGACGGGCTCGGACCCAGGGCGACGGTTCACCTTTACATACCACAGGTAGAAGTCTCGAACTTGCCCTTGCGAGGCGAGAATTGCCTTTCGCCGCTCTGTTTGGTAGCCGCCGAGTCAGCCCATCCCGGCGAGCCCTCGCATTGCGATCGAAGACCGAGTGGGCAGATGCAGATTTCCGTCAACTCATCGGCCCTCAGCCTCCCAGGCTGTCCTGCCGCCGGAACGAAAATCCCCTTTCCAAGTTCATCACTGTGCTCACTCCACGTTCTCCTGTGCCTTGCGGCGCCTGTGGAAAGGGCGATGCAGGGGCACTTGCGCAGAACGCGAGAGGCGGTCAGACCTGGTTATTGGCTGTGGCGTGCCCCTCACCCCACTGTAGGTACTGGGGGGCATTGAGCGGGTTGCAGATGAAGTACCGACACCAACTTAGCTAACATTTCTACCAATTGTCCCCCGCATCCAGCTGATAGTGATTCTTTGCCAAGTACCGGGCCTCTAATTTTTGGAAAAGGGGCTCCCCTCCACCAAATCGAACCCACGAATCTGGACAGCGGCTCCCCGCTCTTTTCGGGAAAGAACCAAGACCCTCGAAATGACGCGCAGCAGAAAAGCCAATGATGCCGAGCAGCCAGCAAACCGCAAACCGCACCCGAAGTCCTGAGACAGATCCAGCGGAGATTCCACCTCGAGACGCGATCCCGACTGTGGCCCTCATCAATGATCGTCCACGACTTAGGTTGCGTAACGCATCGCGCCGTCGTTGCTGCGACCAAGGCTTCCACGACTTGACAGGGGGCCAGGTTGGTCGGTCCTGCAGGGCCCGGGCATGTGCAGCAACCGATCCAGCGCCTCGCTCAGGACGAGAAAAGCAGCGCTGGCCGAGCCTGGCGGGCCGCCCGACACATCGAAACACAGGCGCCCCTTCCCCTTTGGCACGGGAGGGATGGATTCACGGCTCTTCCCCTTATCCCCGCGGCTGGTCCAGTGTGACGGCGCCGATGCAGGGCTGAGGCCAAGTTGACCACAGTTATTTCTATTATCAGATCACGTATCACGCACGCAGACCGGACCTGACTGGAGGGAGCCAGGCACCTGAACACAGCGCTCCAAACCCCCACCACATATCGCCGCCCCGACCTGCGTGCCTGCCTCCCGTGACCGGTATGAGGTCTGGAGATAAACCCGTTGTCGGCTTCAAACACCTGCCGTTTCAAGGCAATTCCAACTGTTCTCTCCGGTGTTGAACACCGTTCAGAATTCGGCTCTCCACTGGGCTCGACAATTTGCCTGATGGCAGAGGCAGGCAGAATCGCAAGCGACGGAATGCAGCGCGAAACGATTGCTTCCACGGCTTCTAGCGAGGCTCGGCGGTCGGCGGCGGAGCGCAACAGGCCAACCTGCCAATCTCGCGAAGGGATGCAATTACCCATTTCTCCTTCACACACAGCCATTTTCTCAGATGATGGCGGCAGCCCGCAGTCCGGGGCGGCCCATGGACGGCGCACCCGGCGGAAGTCACAGGATCTCCCGTCCGTCCATTTTGTCGTCGTCATCATCTCAAATCTGGATCCCGTCAATGCTGGATGCGCTGCTTGCCTTTGGTGAATCTCGCTTGCCAACAACGTCACACTCAAAGATATTGTTTTGACTCTCTGCCCCTCATCGCGTCATGCCCAATCTCATGGGAATTGGTCTTCGTTTCGTTTCAGGCGCAAACACAAACCAACGACCCATGGCTCCAGCATTACTCGGCACGGCTGGCGGGAGCTTGTCCCCATTTCCAAAATGCCATCAAACTGCCTTCAATTCCGCTCTGATATTGGTAGGCTTTGCTGACGATTTACACCAAGATGACATACACTGCACCAACAAGTCCAGTGCTTGAGCAACCAGGATCAGCGTTGTTACCTCTGTTCCTTTTTGTTTCATTGCCACCACAGAACACCCTTTCCGTTGCTCGTTCGCTGCTCGGACCTTCAGGAAAGGGTCGATCCAGGTCAGGGCGCCGACTGGAGATCCTAGACCGCGTGGATGTCTTCCACTGCGTCTTTTCCATCTGTCCACACACAGCTCAACTTCCACAGAAAATGTGTCGTGTGCGGGCGCCATTTTACCGCCATGTGTCCACATACCTTGAGCCTTGAGTGTGTCAGATTCCGGCTCAATTGCGACGCAAGACAGCACGGCAAGGGAGAATTTACTATCACCCTACGCCCAGCCAAAGGCCAGCAAAACTATTTGTTTGGTAAGTCGTGGCTGGCGGCTTACGCATAAAGGTAAGACCCGACAACCTCTACGGCCCCCGTCGCACAGGCCTTCGTGCACTGGCCGAGCTGACGAAGATGATACTAACACCCTTGAATTGATGAACCCGTCGAGGGATCCTCTCCCGACTGCTTTCTCGGGAATAAGCACCCACTTTGGTACCTTGAATGCCGTTCCGTGATCCGAGGGGGTTCCATATTTTCCCACCACACATACCAGGAGTACAACATTACATGTTCGACGACGGTCGGATCATCAGCAGAAACCCTCGCCAACACACCACCTTTAGCAGCCGCCAGGCACACACACATACATACACACACGGGCTCACCCCACATGTGCGCAGATCATCCAGGCTATTGTCGTTCCAGATTCTCCTTCCGCGTTGCCCACATCCCGTGGAGCCTCAGGATTTGCAAATCGCACCACCACGTCATGGGTTTCTCTTCGCTGTCCACCGGTTTCGGCATTGGCCGCCATGCCGTCACTTCTGCATTGATTGGCGTGTCACCTTCTGGGTCGGCTTTCGTAGGCCTTGGGCTGTGCCTCTGTAACCAGAATATATCCCCTGCATACGAAATCCGTCTTGCCTATTTGTTGGTAGATAGGAAGGATTTACATCGTGAGAGCCAGGAGTCAATGTGGTCTGGTGATTGGCATAGCTCCGATGGTTGTAAGTAGCCCATGGTTGAGGGATGAGCCTCATACGATGACTGTTTTCTGGTGTCTTTGCTGTGTCTCACTGGAGGGTTTCATCAGAGTTGCGAGGAATAGACCTCGAATGAACCCGTAACTACATTTGCGTGCATGAACAGGAAAGTTGGAGCCAAACAGGGATGTTAAAGCCAAACATGAACAAAGGGAAGTTCTCTGCCCAGAAAGCCAAATCTAGCAATGTGATGGGACAATGACTTTGTCAAGCTCATTGAGGACCAAGTCGTCTGTTCCTTAAAAGAGCAAGACACATTGCTGAAGATGAGCAGTCACTCCCAAGTATCCCATCAGTCTTTGAGCTCGATTGACATTGAGAACCTCAAGGATCTTCCAAAACTGCCAGTCGAAACCGACAGATTAGGGATGTACTACGTAGCCATCAAAATGAGCAACCATCAGCCCAAGTCGTTCTCGGATCTCCCTCAGGAGATCAAAGACACCATCTGGAGTGAAGTCAGAAATGAGCCCGGCGTTCATTTCTTCGACTATTACAGAAACCAAGAGGACTGCCCATTCAACTTCCGGAAGCGCCACCAGTTAAATGTGGTCCCCATCTATCAAAACGGACCACGATTTGACCTCGTGACGTTTCATCACCTCAAGCAGGCTCTTGACTCCCGCAAAGAGGCTCTTGCGGCCCACCAGGAGAACCGCAGTCCTAGAAATGTGTTCGAACTGCCTCCTCCGGCCGGTGAGCCCCCTACGCCGGTGTTTGCCGCTGCTTGTGATGAGCAGATCAAGCTAACCCTTCCTCAGATCCAAACAGACCTGCTCGAGGCTTCAGCCTACTATGCACGCGATCTGCGTCTTCGGCTGGTCGACCGCAACACGGGCGATACCCTCGATGAGCTAAAGAGGCTTGAGGATATCAAGGGTAAGTCAGCGAGTGTGGACACGTGGGACATCCATGTTGATCCCACAAGCAAGCATCCCACATGCTCGATTGACGTAGACCATGACAAAGACTTGGTCTGCCTGCTGCGGCCCCTCTATGGGATGGGCTTCGGCGCCTTGAAGAGGAACACCCCGCTCCAGGACATTATTGGGGGAGAAACGGTCCAGCAGATCTTCAAGCGATGGGTGCCGCACGCAGACAAGCTCAAGTACCTAGCCGTGGTCTGGGATGAAGATCTCTATCCTACTGATTGTGACGGCTGCAGTCGTCTGCAGATGCACTACAAGCAGCTTCGTAAACAGACGCGCCATCGCGCCCAGCTGCGTAGCGCACGGGAGGAGCGCGGTCTGCCGAAGCCGGCGTGTAGGATGTGCACTGGTGTCAATGAGTATGTTGACCAGCTGCTCCTCCCACATGTTGAAGCCGAGCGCAAGGCGATCGAGAAGGAGGTGCGACAGGAGTTCATCGACCAGCGTCTCAGCACGTTCCGCCACGAAATTGACTGTGCTTGTCCTGTCCCGGGTCACGCCAGTTCTTACCAAGACCTTCTCTTTACGGCGGACCGCTTTGGGGGCTTCTGTGACGAATGGGGAAACATGAAGGAATGTTCCTTGAAGCAAACCCTCCTTCCTCTCGAGGACGTTGACGATGACACCGTCTCGGTGTGCTCCAATGACGCCGACGACGATGATTTCCGCTTCTACAACATCTCAGGCCAGGCCGTGCTAACCAGGCATTGCTCGCTACCCGGAGACCAGCGGTATCTGGGACCTTTCTATGACGAGGTGGAGCTAAAGCCATCATCGTTTGAACCACAAGCCGGTCAAGACCCCAAGAAGGTGCCTTGGAATGAAGAAGACATAGACTCGGATGATACCATCCCACGGGTTCGCCATGGCGACCACCCTTGTTGCTGTATCACTGAACCGGCGAATCATTGGCTGATTAATGTCTTTGACTTCCACTCCGACCTGAACAGGGGGCTTTCTCACTTCCGGAGTCTGAAGACGTTCTATATGATCGATTATAGCATCACACTTGGCCCGGAGGTTGATGAAATCCCTCTAGATGGGAGACACTGGTTCGACGGGTTGGGCGGCCTGTACATCGAGGTCGACCCAACGGCTGGCCACTGGGTAGTCCCGACTATTCCCTACCGCCGTAGTGTCTTCGAAATGGTCTCCGACATGAGAAAGAATTTACGGTCGGCCTTCAGGATCGAGGTCCTGGCTTATCTTCGGGTTAGAGACCGTACTAGTCTTGCGGGCCTTGTCGATTCTGCCATCGGCGACAGTACTGGCATCCGTCAGTCTGCATCTGATGACCGTGAGTACAGTGATGCCCTGCGGCAGAGGGAGATGATCAATGGCCCGCCTTGAGCCTAGAGGTGTTAAACTCCACGTTGCGGCGATGGAGAAATGCAACAACCTGGAAGTCCAGAAGGAAGAATGTTGTAAAGAAATAAGCTGTGAAGAAATAAATTGCTGTCTAAATACTCGTAGTCCCGTACCCCCAGCTATTGGTCATAACGACCGCCAAACCCGCACCGCCTGACTTCGAAGGGTGGCCGAAACGAGTGAATCCAACGCAGTGCGGGTCGTCAAAGTAGTCGTGCTGTGTGCGGTATGCCCAAAACTTACGGGCGAGCATCATCTTGAGGATTACAGAGCTACCGGCACCTGGGGAGATGAAGTTACTTCGATCGGGTTTGGGGTGCTGACCAAAGGATCCGTACAAATCACAGTAGAAGACGCAAGGGATACTGGCGTTGGGCCGCAAGAGAATTAGCGCGTACGCTAGAGGTATGAAGAACGGGGCGACGGGAGTCTGTACCAAAACATCAGCATTGGTAGCGCTTCCGGTGAACGCAAGGGAGCAAAAGATAGGTACTTCTAGCGATTGGCCTTCTTGCTGGTAGATGTCAGAAAAGCTGTCACAACTGACCCAGAACCAGAAAACGAAATACTCACAGTATCATGATTGATTACAAAAGTCTATGAATTGGTGAGCGGTCATTATACGGTACATGGTAACCCCAAACTCGGGAGCACTCATCACTACATTATTCGGCTTCCAGACAACCAAGGCATCGTCAAACACCTTCCTCAAATCTGCCTTCTCTTCCAACAGCGACACTCTGCTAAAGTTCGACACCAATTACACGTCAAACAGCGAAATCTCGTATCCCATATACTCGAGATACCGGGCGAGGAACTCCGAATCCTCGCGCCAGTACTCGCCAACCAGGAACCAGTTTGAGTTGACATACTGACGTGTATACCTCACAACGTCCCTCAAAAACGCAAAGCTATAGTGCTTGATAGCATCCAATCGCATACCACGGAGCTTCATCTAGCTTGACAGTCACCCAACCCACCGAAATAGATCCTCTCGGACCTGGGGATACTTATGACCAACATCCGCAAACATCCTAGGAATACCATCGTCAGCAGCCGCGATACGTACGTCTTATCAACGCCAGTTGGAAGAATAGAACAGAAGAAACCGGATCAACCAACAAATAATCATAATTCCCCAACTACTCATCAACGTCCACAGCCCACTCCTTCCCCTCAAACCTCCAAACTTTACCCTCCCGCTTCCTTGCATCATAGTCAATCCCAGTAAAACACTCCCAGTTTTACCTCAAGGGGCTATACACTCCCTTCCGTCCAGGAAACTCATACCCCGTCCAAGCGATAATTCCCTCCTCCCCTGTCCCCCCAATCTCTCTATTCCGATCCTTGGGATCAATCCTCACAGCCTTGACCTCCTCGCTAAAATCCGCCCTAGCCTTATGATTCAGCACGGCATCAAACAGCACCCCGATGCCATACATACCGGCAACCTCCGCAAGTCTCACCAGATCCTCCTTGCTCCCCCATTTCGTCGCTCGCGTCCCCTTCTGCTCGAACTCGCCCAGGTCGTACAGGTCGTAAATATCGTACCCGTTCTCCTCCAGTCACGCGGCCTTGCAGGCGGGAGGAATCCACATGCTGGGAACGCCGAGGACGGCCAGGTTGGGGATCATGGTTTCCAGACGGGTCCGGTGCTTGCCGCCATCGACGGGGAGATACCATTCGAAACCCTGGAAGATGGTTTTGTTCTCTGGGCACGGTAGGGAGGGCGGGACGAAGAGCGGATTTGGCCGGAGGGCGCTGGATGCGCCTTCGTTTGATGAGGATGATGATGGTTGTTATTGTTGTTTGTCATGATGTTCTTGCTGGAATTGATGTTGTTGCTGTGGCTGCTGTTAATTAGAGGGACGAGAAGCATCATGAAGGGGATCGGAGGATGCAGTGGTAGTGCGGGCTGGCGGGAGGAGGCCGAGAAAAGCGCTCATTTTGGTAGATCGAGATAAGATGTAGGCCAATCAACGTGTGCTGTATGCCGCCGAGCCAGTCCTGTATGTAGAAGTCGCTCAGACCGCGATGTAGGTAGTCGAAGAAATGAGAAAATTGTATGTCTGTGCTGCGTAAATGGAGGTTGGTGCCATGTGAGATCGTTATCGTTGTTGTCGTCAGACGCAAAAGTGGGTCCACAAATCGAACGCGAGACGAGAGGTCGGCTCCTGATGAAGGTGTCGGGTTGCCGTCGGGTTCCACAGAGGGGTCTGGCACTGCGACAGCGACCGGGTACATCCGTTCACGACAGTGGGGATTGCCCACCAGAGCGCCTCCGCCGACTACGTGGGAGCTGATGGCACGATTTCGATGTCAATATGCACAGACAAATAAAGAACGGAATGGATTTTATTGAGGAATGCATAGTCCATCATTTCCAAGCGAGCGTCCTGGGATAAGTAAATGCCAAGATATCGTAATCCAACACAAAGTCCGCTGAGCTCGGCACCTACATACCAACACAACGATAAAGACAGCTTGGTAGGAGAAAAGTAAAGCGATAAAATAAGTTGTGGCAGGAAACAAGAAAACAGGTAGAAAATCGTCAATTCATGATGGGGCACAAACCAGAGACAACGAAACGAGTGACATGATCCGTCGACAACAGGCGACAACATAGGGCGGAAATCCAGCGGCGACAACTGCCATGCCCCCGGGTCTCACAAGAACCGGGCGGAGGGGACTTTGGAACGACAGCACTTCCATGCCGAAACACCAAACTCGCGCACCCATTATCTGTCTGTCGGTCCATTGGGGCATGTGGATTGGTGACGGCTTAGATTGTATGCCGACGGCGATGTGTACCCGCAGCCGGGATAGGGGCAGGCCCTTGAATTGGGAATGATCACACCCCAATATTCACAGGCACCGGCATGGGCCCTTGTCATGTGTCGGTAGAGCTCTTTGTTCTCCGGGAATCTGTATCTGAGCTCTTTACTCGAGCATTCCGGGCATGGAATCGGGCGTGTGTGGTTTCTTTGATGTTTTCTGCAGTTACGGCGCAGAGTGGTCAGCTGGGGCGCTCCAACACGACTGTACACGACCTCCCGACCTGGATAAAAAAAATCATTTCTGTGGAAAGAGCCAACGGATACCAAAGCAACGTTCGACTTACGTGAGGTCGCATTCCCTCCCATACGCCTTGTCGCAAGCACCTTTCCTGGGATCGACCCAGCCACAGGCAAACGGCTTTCGGGGATCGGTTGCCGGACCGCGCGGTGCTTCTGGTATTTGTACCTCCCCTGAAGCCTGAAAGCGTTGGATGTATTCGCCGAGACGGGCCGAGGGGGGATCTTCAGAAGCAAACTGGTCAGAAGCAAACTGGCCAGAAGCAAACTGGTCAGAAGAAAACTGGCCAGAAGCAAACTGGCCAGAAGCAAACTGGCCAGAAGCAAATCCGGCAGATGCAAACTGGGAAGAATCTGCAGGAATGAGGGACGGATCGAAAGCGACAGGCACATCCATGGTGGACGAGCCCATAGGCGGGCTGAGGGCTAAGGACAATTCGGACATGTCCGGAAGAGGAAGTTCGGAATATTCAAGGTGATCATCCATACTATGGGGAACGTGTCCTCAGAGACTCGAAGCACGGAAGTCCCCCTGAAGAGTCGAAGATTCCTCTCCTGCGTTCTCCACACCCTCGTAAATACCCGCGGTGTTGTAAGCAACGCCACCTTGGGCAGCGGCGCTGTAGGCCTCGGTGCCGTAGGTCTCAGCCAGATCAAAATCGGGATAGGCCAGCTCGGCAGCTGGCCAAGTTCCCTGGTTTGAATCGGCTGGATACGACCCAGCTGCTGCCTCGTTTCTGGGTGACAAATAATTTTGAAGGAGCTGATCCGCGTTCGCGGTGTAAGTTGCTCCGTATGAAGGGGGAAGGGCGAATTCGGGAAAATTGGCGTCCTCTTCGACGGCGGCGGGCAGCTCCAAAAGTTGCGGGTCGATGTACCCACTCTCTTCCTGTCTGCCACGGCGCGGGCTCATACGCGATGCCGCTCTATGCGGGCGGCTGCTGCTTGAGGCCCTGGTGGGCCGCTCTGCACGGCGTGGCATAACCCAGTCCTCGGAGCTGGTGGAACTTGGGCTGTCTGGTGTGCATGGGCCGGTTTCGCAGCCGGCGGGTGGAAAATACCCAAAAAAAGGGTCAGACGCAAATGAGGAACTGCCAGTCCTATCTCCGTGAAATGTGGTGTTACTGTGACGTCCGGCCTCTTCACCTCCAGCACCGTCAAAACGTCGCGTGGGATAGGGCCAGGGAAATTGGATTTGCTTACCACGAGCTGTACATGGACAGGGATGCAACCGTCGTCACAACCGATTCTCCACGAGTGGAGGCCTGTTGCTGCCGCAAAAGTTTGTCGACCGCGCCGTGCTGTAGGGATGCGCCAAGAGGAATGGGCTTAACGGCCCGCGTCGGGAAGGAGCAACGGTGTGTGGATATCACCACTCGGCGGTGTCACGATCTCAAGGAGCAACTAGAAGTCTGGAACGGCAACACCATCAGGTTGGACCACCTTTTCCGTTTTGCGCCTTGGAAGAGAGAGCAAGCGAGCGGAGACGGAGAGGCAAAACCCAGTTCAAATAGGAGCCCTGCCAATTTGTTTTTCCCACAGACTTTCAGATAAAGCAGAGCAGAGACCATTGCACGCTCTCAACATGGATGGCCCACTTTTTCGAGGCCTACCTTCCCGCAAGCTGGCAGGTGGAGGCATTCAGCAAATACCCCCCGACAAAATGCAGAAGGGAGAAAGCAGAACAGTGGAGCCGGTTCTGGGATGAGGTCCACAATGAGGCCCACGACGATGAGGCCCACGACGTCGAGGCCCACGATCGCGAGGCCCACGGCAGGAAGCTGCTACCAGTTAAAGTCCGGATTCTGCCCGCAAGTGCCTATTGGCGAATGAGCCGTCAGCCAAGCCCGCGCGACCAACCAAACAACGACGGTGATGTGTTCGTCATCAGGCGCATACCCAGACCGAAAAGCGCAAGCACCCACGATTACGGAGGTTGTAGGAAAGATGTCCGTCTGGTTGGCGAGGTTTGTCTCCCTCACTTTCAGTGGTCGCCTTGGGACCCAAATGGCGAGGCATTCAGAGGCACCACGTTTGCTGCCTGGTTGTCTTCGATGTGCCTCAGTAGTCTGTGTAACATGTCATTGCATGGAGGCATACATGTCCACAGGAGCCTCATCATCGAACACGATGAAGAAAACAGCAATAAGGACTGGGTTTGTGGTGGCTCTCGCAAGGCGCCTGCGCTGACAGGGAGGTGTATTAGACAAAGACGACGAGTCTCGACAGAACTGTCCTCCCCTCAAAGATTGATTCCTAATTACCGGTCAACCATCTCCCTCTTCCCATTATTTTCGCTGCAATCTGTGTCTCTACCATTCCAACGAATGCTTTTCCTCTTCGCCTTTTGCTATGCCGGGAACACTCGATCCTTTAAACCGCGTCGTGCCCTTAACGGCGGGCATGCGCAAAAGGCTCTATGAGCCCGTCATCATGCTCTATTGCCTGATTATGGCTTACGTCAAGGGCAGTACTATCAAAGCGCCAGGGACTGAGTCTGAGACGAGCATGCCCAAGACTCGCGCTCAGACGTTCTACTGCTTCGTTGACAAGCTCGGCCACATCTGCGACTCTCGCAAGGGAGGAAAAACAGTCACCGCGTTTGCTATCTTGCAGACCGGTCGCATTGAGTACCGATTCACATCAAACCGTCGTACGGCAAACGAATTGGCGGCAGTTCGTCATTATATCACTGGAATTCTCACATCCCTTGGCGATGCAGCAGCAGAGGATATCAAGGATGCACTGAAGAGGCGCGGATCCCCATTGTTTACCCAGATTTTGGGCAAAATCATCAGATTCAACCGTCCCCGCGTCGAGTATTACGCCCGCACAGCCCGCACCCAGCTTGGCTTCTGTGCCGATGAGGTCGAGCTTGACAACTCAGAAGAAGGTAACAGCTCCGCTAACGGCTTGCAATTGTAGGGTTGCTAACGAAGGTGCTCTCAACAAGCCCAGGGTATCATCACCCATCTTGAAGCCCTGGAACCCCTGGTGGAAGCCATCGCTCCACGACAAGTCGAGGTGAATGAGGATTCAGACACGGACGACGATGAATACGAGGTCAAAGCTTCGCAGCTTGCCAATACGCCTGAGATGACTGATGATGATTGTAAGCGTTCAGAGAACGAAACCCCTCCACGTAATCGTGCTCAGTGATACTCATATGCCACAGTTGTCTCACACGCCGAAGATCTCGTGATGGCCATCGACGGATGCTACCGTGACAGCTTCGAAGACTTCGTCCGAGGCAAGTGCGAAACCAGTGGCGAAAACGATGGGCATTGGCGTGACCTGCACCACGCTCTTTGTCGCTTGCAGTCGTACTTTGTTGATGTTACGGTCCTGGCATCGGCCTGCAGGCATTGGCCGCAGCTCTTCGCGAATTTCACCGTTGTTGCTGTACCTTCGGGCAGTCAAGATCGTAAGCCCCCCGAGATCAGGAAAACTGCGGGCAAAATGCTTGTTCGGATGACAAGCGACACCGAAATCATCAACACTTTCCGGAGAAACGAGGCGCAGCTGAAGGCATGGGGTCTTGACGCAAGGATCAAGGAGATTGCTGAATCGGATTCTTTCAAGCCATGTGTGCATGCCGAGGTACAGCTGCATAGCAACATCTCCCGCGAGGAGCGGAATAGAGAGGCAAGAGGAGACGAGCCCCTGCGTGTTTTCGGAGAGGGCGATTTCGGCCGTTACATCGGCTCCAGCAAACCGACATGTCGCCTGTGCTCCCTTTACTTCGCTCCGAGCCCAGGTGGCTGGCGAGCACGCCCTTCGTCTAACAACTTCTATCACACCTGGCGCGCGCCCGACATCTACGTCAGGGATGGCCGCAAGGTGGAGCTCCAGCGTAACGCAATTATTGAACGAATTATCGAAACCGTGCGGGAAGAGACATTTGCCGCCATCCGGACCAAGTCGGAGACTCACCGGCCCCACGATTCCAACGACACCCCTTCGAGTGTACCGCTGCCGCGGAACTCGGACCGCTCCTCATCGGTCGCTGGAAGGGGCGACGATCTTGTGTCGAGGATGAGCGGCCTCCGTCTGCAGACGATCCGAGAATCTTCCCCAGGGTCTCTGCAGCAAGAAGTCACGGCTTCCACGAGTTCAACGCCAAAGACCGAGGTTGCCAACGGCGCCACGCCCGCAAATGGCACTCCCACTCCTAAGACGAGGTTGAAGGGCCGTACTCCAGCCTACCTCGATGCTCAGATTGGAAGTGCGCCAACTACCCGCCAGCAGCACGCCAGCGGTGACGAAGACGGAGATGAAGACGGCGGTGTGGCGCTGTAAGATGGCCTTCAAACAAGACTTTGTCGCGCCTTCTTCGGCTGCCTAGGTAGACATGCGACACTCCCTGTGGTGAAGTCATTTTGCGCGATTTGGATACGATTTGAGATTGAGATGTTTACCTAAGTAGCTTGATTTATTCAATTTGGCTTCCTTTCCTCCCTTCCTAGCAGCGAATATACACAATGTTGCCGCGCCGTCCAGCCCCTGAATGCCAAGCCCTTGTTTCACCCTTGTCCATCCTGGAAACCTCCTTCGACAACTACTGATCACTTCCCTGCTTGACCTGGCTGGCCCTGATCTTGGCCCTGCTTCGTCGTGTCTTTCGTAGACTGCGCTTTGGCGGCCCTGTCCTTGGCCATTTGCTTCTTGTGCGGACAAATGTGAGCGTTCACGAACGCGGGTTGAAGGTTGAAGCGCTACTGGTAGTCGGGCGCGATGTGGACCAGGGGCGAGAGAGATGAGCGGGGCAGAGGGATGAGCGGGGCAGAGGACTTCGGGACTTGCTCCTTGTCTCTAATCCACTGATTCTCCAGCGCCTTTTCGCGATCTGCGAGGGGGTTGGGGTTCATATTACCTCGAGATGTCTTCTGGGCGTGTGGCTTGTGTTTAGTTGTGATTTGTATGTACTGTCGGATGTTTGCGATTGCGAAGGGAGTTGGTTGTTGACGTTGGAGTTTGTGCTTCATGGATGGCGTGGGTAGGTGATGGTTGTCATTGGCTGGGGTTTGGCGACGTCCGCCACTCCTTGGAAATGTCCATCCGACCTCCATCATGTCACTTTAATTGAGACACCAAGAAAGTTGTCACAACCACCACTCAACCGTCGAGCAAAATGAGCATTCCAAAGTAACAGGATGTATTAAAGATACAATTTTCAATCTTTTGTAATTATAATTGACTTTCTACCTCGTTATTTAATCAAGTTATTTGTGATTCAGTTAGGCGGTTGTTGCTTCAGTGTCTCAATTAGTTCGTCAGCCACTCACTGCATTTTTAGCGTCGCCCGAGGGGCCCTTTCCAAGCCAGCTCTGCATATCATGTGACTAAGGGGATGACGAGATCTCGCACCAGACCATCATCTGGTCGAGCCTTCCTCTCGTCTGCTGCATCAGCAATCGGCAGCGGCTTCTTCCCGCAAAACCACTCACCCTGCCCCGAACGAGGCTGATATGCCTACCTACCGTTGCCACACATGTCGGAAAATGGACCTGCTTACCAAATCGTTGAAAGAAAGCACAAACCGCAGGGATCTCTAGACGAGAGCCTTGAACTCGTGCGCGACTTGTCGGTTTTTCTTGTCTTCTGTTACCTTTGCGAAGCTGTTGGCGATTGGGCCCCTGAAATCTTACGAAGTAGCGGCGCTCGTACTCGTCGATAATGTCGCGACTACAGACCCTGCCTCAACTCAGCCTCTCAGTGTTAAGAGAGCTCCAGTCCCCTGGCCTTTGATCATGGCCTCACGGCCAGATCTGTTAAGAATCACACAGCTCTACGTACCGAAATGGCTCCGCCCTACAACGAACCAGCTGGCTGGAGTTTCAAGTCATTTCCCGAGCCTATTGTCAGAAACACTGCTCTCCTGGAATCTGTGGAATTGATGGGGGTTGCAACTGCTTGATTGAACTGCTTGTGGGAGTTCTGGCCATAGGCCAGAACCCCCTTTTTTATAGACCTCTCTGTAGAATTCAGTCTTCGTAACTGTGGTGGCTCAGGCTCGCTGGCGCTCTGGCAGTGCCAGGCATCCGGTCAGCTTCGCTGACGAGATGCCCGGGGCCCCTGAATCTCCTTCTTTCTGACACAATCCAATCAAGCAGTTGCAACCCTTATCAATTCCACCAAATTCCAGGAGTGCAGTGTTTCTGACACCTTTGCTTGCACGGGACCATTTCTGGGCCTTTCGCTTAAAACTGCACTTTCTCGGAAGGCTGTGCTGTTCAATGGGCAGATATTAGCCGAAGCTGAGCCGGGGATGATCTGGACTGATCAAACGTGACTACAAGCATGTATGGTTGTCGATTTTAGGGTGGTGAAACACCCGATTCCCGTGCTGGAGCCACTCAATGAAGTTGTCGCAGGTCTCTTGAACGAGAGAATCCCGATCTCCTTCTTCTTGGCCTCTGATGCGAACGGGCAGAAGATGTCCTACCTCGTCATGCTCGACAGCAACAGATCAAGCTCCTGGCGGCATCGACCCAGTTTTTGCTGCAGCATCTTCTTGTCATCTTCCGCAAATCGCGCTAAGCGGCACGAATGCTAGAACGTTTGGAGCCTGGCTTGGTAGACTTCAGGTCGTTGAGCAGCGCGAGTAACTCGTCCGATGTGCCCTTGCACTCGTCGGCCAGCTCAATAAGTGCGATCTCATGCTGACTTGCTGCGTTCTCAGCTGTCCTAGACTAGAGCTCGGACACTGTTGCGTTAAAGCAGACGGCCATAGAAGCAAGGCTTTCGTTGTCTTCGGTTGCACCCGACTCCGCATTGCGAATTTTTGCGGGCTTTGTTCAGCACTTTGAGCCCGACATCGACGAAAGTAACAATAGTCCCGGCAAGGCCGATCGCGGTAAACGGGTCCATTTCCAGTTTTTGGTGTCGAATTTCATCTGAAAAGAACGTCGACACTGAAACACGTCCTGTTCCGTGTGGAAGGTGAGAGCTTCTGGCGCGGTTCACGTTCATCAGCGCGTGTATTTTGGGCATGTCTGCCTGAATGTCACGTGCTCGACCTCTTTTCAGACCCGGTTACCCAAAGAGGAGCGAAGGAACAGCTAATTGAATTTGTGCGGTTACAACAACACAGGGCAAAAGTTCTGTGCAGAATAGCTCTCGATTTTCTCAATCTGTGGAAAAAGACCTTGGTTGTCAACTGGAGAACTAGACAGGGAGTTTGCCACTCGTCGTCCAGTACACATTGTAATTAAACCCCTGCGCGTCGTAAAATGGCTGAAGTTTCACGGTTTTCGAGTCCGCCGTTGCTGTGAACTCGATCTTGTCGCCGCTCACCCTACGCAATGTGTCAAGCGCGAGAATCGGCGTCGTCGACAGCGTTGAGTCTCCGTAGTTTCCTGCTAATACGACCGGGCCGTATGCAAGGGCTGCAACACTTGGCTTATCGTTGGCCGCCACAGTCCGCAGACGCATGGGAAGACGGACAGTGACTTTATCGCCGGACTTCCAATCTCGCCGGACAGAGGAATATGTCCCAGGGACAGTTGCGGCCCCTGCCACTTTCTCGCCATTGACTCGAATCTCAGCCTCCGTCGTTGTCCAAGATGGGATTCGGATGCGCAGAGTCCAAGTCCCAGCACCGCTCGCTTGCGTGCTGTTGATCAACAAGGTGCTGGTATCATCCACAGGGAAGCCGGTGACCTGTGTGACGGTGACACCCTGTTCGGCCCAGTTCAGAACCGAGGGCGTAAAAAGATTCACATACAACACCTTTGAGCTTTGCTCATCCTTCGCAAAGTAAATCGAGTCCATCAGCTTGGTGTTCGTCTCGATTCCAGTACCCTGGCAGCACCAAAATGAGCTGTGATCAGTGCTCCAAGTACCTCCGCCCCACGCCGGGCCGACACCTCGCCTTCCGCCCGGGTTGAGGGAAGTAAAGTAGGTGATGTGCCCGTGACTATCCCGGGGGTTCTGTTGACCCAGCATATGGTTTATGAGCGCCCTCTCATAAAAGTCAAAGTGATCTGTCGAGTTGCCAGTGCTGGAGTCGCTCATCCAGATCTCGCGCGTCAGCTTGAGCATGTTGTAGGTGTTGCATCCTTCGGCGGTGTCTTTGTTCAGAAACGTGGAAATCTTATTCGGGGCTCGGAAGTGCTCAGCTTGGCTGTTGCCACCGATTGCGTATGAATGAGCGTTGACCGTTATGTTCCAGGCGTTCTTCGCAATAGCGAGATACTTGGCGGCTCCCGTGCCCGTGTAAGTCTTAACGGCGCCGATCCACTTGGGGACCTGGGTGTTGGCGTGCAATCCGTCCAAGCGGTCCTGGTTTGAGGCCAACGGATCAAAAACTGAGGCGTGGTCGAACCGCTGCGCGACAGTGAGCCAACGTTTGTCGCCGGTGTGGTGGTAAATGTCGGCCAACACGTCGTTCATGCCGCCAAACTCAGTCCCCAGCATGGCTTGCATCTGCGCGTAGCTGAGCTTGGCAGTCCGATTATCGACCCAGCCGGCTAGCTTTAGCAAAACGTCTCGGGCTGTGGAGTCGTTGAAATACTGCCACACATCCAGTAGGCCGGCCATGGTCTTGTGCACGGCGTAGTATGGGACATTGCCGTTTGTGAGACGTCTGCCCTCAACCAGGTCGAAATCAGACTCGGGGAAGCCAGAAAGATAGCCATTGCTAGCCTGGCACTTGGCTAGCTCTGCGACAAAGTACAGGGCTCGGTCGCGACAGACGTTATCTCCAAGCGAAGCATAACAGTAGGACCATGCAGTGAGGAAGTGACCTTGCATATGGGTGCGGAAGGGAAAGTCGGGGGCATCCCAGCCGCCGTTAGCCACAGACCCCTTGGTTGACTGCCGGTGATTCGCTCTTTGACAGACATCAGCCAATATTCCCCGTTTGTGGTATTTCTTCATGTCTGAGAAGGAGAGATTGTCTCAGGGCTCCCAAGACAAGAGAAAAGGATAAAACGGCAAGGAAACCTCTCTCACCGAGTACTCACCGGAAGTTGTAGAGCAGGCGGTCGACATCTATGAACTTGAGATACGCGACGGTGCGGTTTTGGTTGTCCGTCCATCGGCTATTGGTCAGCCTGACTTGGTTCAGGTTGAAGGGGCGGATCGATGGAGTGACCTGACACCATGCGAGCTGGGAGAAAAGAATGATCGCAGTCGCAATCAGGCGAGCCACGCCACGCATGCATGCAAAACTTGAAGCCATTGCAGAGATGGTGAGCCTCAGATACAATGCGAACGGATGCAATGGTGACTGAAGTGTTGTTCCGGGGAAGTGACTGAAGTTCGGCCATGATATACATCTCCAACCATCATCGAGGATTGGGTTCTTCCTGTTGGTGGGTTTTCCATCAACTACAAGGCCGGCGGTGTCGTAAGAACTACCGTGACGCAGCGACATTTCACCGCGGTCTCCTCGCCACAGCGGGACCCCCCGCCGCGTCGTGAGGGATTCTAGGATGAACACGATTAGCCGAGTGGACGGAGATTCTGCTTTCCTGGCCGCGGTGCAACGGTCCTCCCCGCTGGGTAAGCGCGCCAATCCCAAGTCGCTCTGAGTTCCTTATAGCCGGTTTAACTCACATGCTGGCCCGGTTCCCCCGAAAACTTCATCCGATCCGAAAACATAATGTTCTTGCGAAGTGTGATGCTGCCTCAAAAGCAGGGGCGATTGCTTTGTTGCGCGCGCGCGCAAGACTCCAGAAACCATAACGGACAGAGAACAGCTTGGTGCGTGCACCCTTGTATGATCGGATGGAAGGGATACCGGCCCTACTTGCGATGGAAACTGTGAAATCTGTTGCTGTCTCAAAAGCAGGGGTCACGGTAGTAGCGGGACTTCGGAAACCGTCACGACCAGAGAATAGCTCCGTGAATGGTTGTGTATCGGACCTGGATCTCGATTTGTTAGTTTCCTCATGGTGAAGATTCGGGGACAAGGATTGGCACATCTTTTTTCTGAAGCGCGACGGTTCTTCGACCTGGGGTTTGCTAGTGTTTCTTGAGCCCATCTCGCCCCTTGTCAAAAGCGAGTCGGTTTTCCAGGTCCAACTGTTGCGCGAAGCTGGAGTTGAGAGCCGAGCTGTTCCGCGCGCTGGTTGTTGGACGAGATGTCGGGCTGAGACCTGCTTCTGGAAAATCCCGGAAGAGGCTGGAATGTGCGAAGATGGGGACTGAGAATTCCTTGGGGAGCCTGAGGAGACAATCGATAATGGTCGCTGGAGGATGCGCAGGTTTGGAGGCAGGAACGATCCTGGGCTTGAGCTGAACATCTGCCCGAGCATTTCGACGAGCGAGCCGCCCACATTGTGCTGCTCCAGTTCAATGTACTACCATGGTAAACAAAGGCGGTCAGTGCCGGCGCCGGCGCCAGCTGGCTTCCTGCTCTTGCCACTCGGGCTTCGGCGTGATGCTCAGCTCGCCTTCAGCATTTCACGTCAAAGCCCCGCCATGATGGCTCCGCGACCTAACCCACAAGCGAGACAAGGAGAATTAGACCGGAATTGATCATGGGGTCCGTCTACTTCCTTGATGCCGTTGCCGACCAAAGAAGCGGCCATACATGGCTCTGCTTCCCAGCAGACACCAGCCCTCCCGAGATTCACAGCATTCTGCGCCACGCGTCCAACAAGACCAAGCCTCTCGGACTCCAGCTGCGATCGGCCGCCTACGGCACGCTAAAGCCGGAGGAAAGGCGCTTCCGAACTCTCACAGTCCGGACCGCATCGGCAAGCGAGACACCCTTTGAGTTCGACATAGAAGGCCAAAGAGAGTACGAGCTGCATTTCGATCCTTCGTCCGACACCCTGTGCCTTAATTTCAAGCTGAGCCATGATCATCAATTTGTGTCTGACCCCAACTTCTCAGATACGGCAAGCAGCATTATCTCATCAAAGACCAGTAAGTCAAAAAGCCGGATCGAAGAACTGGACCAGCACCAAATCTATTGCCGATACCGTTGGCATCTCAGATCTTTTCAATCCAATCTGGGCCTACAAGTCGGAATTCATACCACTGACACCGACCGTAGTGGGGCCTGAACCAAGCTCACAGTCGTCGCAGACACTGCGTGTGTCACAGAACATTTCAAGAAGCCCGTCGCCAGCCATGTCGCAGGCTCCGTCACGTCAGCGGGCCCGTTCGCGCCGTCGCAGTTCCCGTTCCATGTCAGCATTCAACACGAATCACTCATTATCAGCGGCCCCCTCCTCTGCAACCAATTCCGGAAGAGTCTCCTCGCACTCCTCTGACGTCAAAACCCCCATACAAGATATCCTAGGCGACCTTCGTCACGTCGCCATCCGTTGGGATCCTTCGGTATTTTCGGCTTACGAGTGCACCCAATGCCTTCATTCATACAACACCAACGCCTCCGAGTCGGCTGAGGAAGAGGAGGAAGACGATGGAAAGATTCCAGCCATCTGCTGGCGTGGTGGAACTGACCCCTGGCCCTCGCATGACTTCAAGCCTGTCGTCCCAAGAGACATTCTCGAGTACTGGCCTGTTCAATTCCCGAATGTGGAGAGGGTGTTCATCATTGTGGAGGATAACGATGGCTCTGCGATGGCACGTGTTCGAAGCGGAGGAGCGGAGATGTTCGACGGTGCGCTGGAAAGATTCTATGTGATAAACGAGCCAACTCTGGGGAGAAGATGGGATGTTCCAGCGAGTTTCGCGAAAGAGATGGAGAAGAACTTTTCGGAGATGGCGGTGGCACATGGGACCTTCCAGCCCCCTCCTCGATGCTCTGTTCTGGCGAGAGTTGGGTATGCTGCTTGAGGCTCTCAACTGGAGGGAGGGTATCTCACCATGATCTTGGGCTACTGTACGGCCGGGTGGAGAAGGCCAGGTCTTGATATTCTACCTAGATGTGTCGGTCTGGAGGCCTGGCGTCATCTTGCTGGATGTCACTTGATGTAGGATATGTTTCGCATTTCATGGTGGTATCCGACCTTTGAATCAATAGGATCTGTAGGTTATCCGAAGTTGACACAGGTGGCTTGTGATGGCTAACACGATATATGATAGGAGAATGAGTTGTTGACCGAGATTACTACCACAGGTGACCACAGCGGCCATTTGAGATGACACACCATGCACTTCTATCCATTGTGGCATGTGAAAGTGAACAGCCCTACTGTGAGCATATAAAACCACCTCCCGCCGCTTTCGTTTGAAGATTCCCAGCCCACACACTTGACCATACCTACAACACAAGGCCTGATAGCCACCACTCACACTGACCAAACTCACGACATCATCTGTCCACAACGTCATTGTCAACGGAGCCACCCTGATTCTATATCTACAACCATTAACCCTCGGCATCCCGATTACTTCTCCGAGTTCAAACGGCACCACCTGGCTGAGTACCGCTCGCATTTAGATTCCCTATACGCACCGAGCGTTTCCATACCCACAGCACTTTTCCGTAAGTCTTGCTTTCACCCTCCTCGCCAGAGATCGGAACTAACAAAGCAGAAGAAAGTCAATATACTAGTCACTAGTAACAATGGAACCCCCCAAAGAAAGCGGGACAAAGGGCGGCTCTAGCAGTTCTAGCAGTTCCTCAGGAGGTGGCTACACGACCACTTCGGATGGCACGGACAACCCTTTCGCCCTTGATCCACCGTATAAATAGTCGGCCTATCGATAAAGATCTTAGTTGTAGGGCGGGGGAGCTATCTGCATCATGAAGTCACGAATCGCAGCAATGGCGGGCAACTTATCACGGATGTGTGGAGCTGGACAACAAGGGTTTGCGGTTTGGGGATAAGGCCTGCATGCGCCAACTTCCCGGTGTAAGTCCATTATTTTCCCGCATTCATTTGGAAGCGCAGTCCATACCCAAACAATGAAACTGTTTTGCTTTGCGTGTCCACCCGTCCAGTGCATTGTGGATCCATTTGGGATCCATGGGGTGCCTACGGGTGCCTACGTAGCAAACTGCCTGGGAGCGGGAGGTGCTCTTCCCATCAATTACCCGCATTTACCCACGTCTCGCAAAGTGTCCCTCTTGGCGGTTCCTTCTGCCACCAGCGCCTGCCTAGAATGCCATTGTTCAGAAATGCAACGTCATTTTGATTTCCCGTCGCGTACCTCGAATATGTCCGAATAGTGTCCCCCCCAGCTACAGACCATGCTGCTCAGCACCCGCATCGTTGCCGTCGCTCTCACCTTCCTCATCGCCGTCTTCCTGCTGCTGAGGCCGGCGAAGCTGCGGCAGCTGTCGCCACTGCAGTACCTCAAAGCCTCCGGGAAGGGGTCTCCAGAGATCCTCAATGGCACGCTCGGGGTGCGTCGGGTCCTCTACCTCTCCACGTTATCTGCGTGCGCTGACGGAATTTTTGCAGTTCCAGGAAGTGCTCGTCCTCAACCTCCCCGAGAGGACCGACCGTCGCGATGCCATGACCCTCGCCGCAGCGCTCACCGGAATTGATGTCACTTGGGTGGACGGCGTCGCGGGGAAGGACGTCCCAGACAAGGTCATGCCGGGCGACAGCTTCGACAAGGGCATCACCCTCGGCAACAAGGGGTCGTGGCGGGCACACATGAATGCGCTTCGGCTTGTGGTAGAGAAGAACATGACAAGCGCACTCATCCTGGAGGACGACGCCGACTGGGATGTGCGCCTGAAGTCCCAGCTCCAGGTCTTCGCACAAGCTGCTCGGCCCTTTACCCAGTCCTCGAGCGGAGTTTCGGGTTCGACGATGTCAGACCTCTGGAAGCCGAATTATGTTCAGGACCCCGAGCACACCGACATCGCTCTTGCCGACGTGCCCTCCTACCTCCGGCCGACGTCGTCACCGTACGGAGACACCTGGGACGTCCTCTGGCTCGGCCACTGCGGGACAGAGTTTCCGAAGGCCCCCGCTATTCCAGAGGTCGACCCCGAGAAGGGAATTCCGATGCATCATCGGCCGTCGCTCCTCAAAGTTACGATACCAAGCGATCCGACGGTCCCAGCACCGGAGCACCTCAAGCCTCACCCATTTGCCCTGCAGGACGCACTAGGAGAGAAATATCCCCCGCACACGCGGATCGTACACGCATCGAGCGCCACGACATGCACGCAAGCGTATGCCGTCAGCCAAAAGGGCGCACAGAAGCTTCTCTGGCAATTTGGGCTGCAGACTCTGACGAATGGCTGGGACTTCATGTTGAAGGACTGGTGTGATGGGGCCTACGTCAACACCCACGACTTGGATGGCAGTGATGACAGGCCTATTGTATTGGTGAGGGGTCCGATGTGCGTTACTGTACAGCCACCGCTCTTTAGTCATCACTACGGTAAGGGAGCGGCGTCGGATATCACGGCGCCTGGAGGAGGGTTTATCAACAAGGACAAGGAGATGTCGCCGTACATACGCCTGAGCGTCAGGCTGAACATGGGGAGATTGGTGAAGGGGGCTAGCTTTGTAAATCTGGTGGATCAGTGGGCTGAGTAACAGAGGGCGAGGGCTTCGTTGCTGGAACAGTTTTTTTGGTATCGGTCGCGAATATCCATGTGTTGTACAGTTTTGGGAGTTATTAGGTGTCTAGTTACCGGTATCAAGAGGCTTTACCTCCATTCATCAAGTCTTCTTTAGAACAGTCTCACAGTCACGAGAACACAAAGACCGAGAGAAATGTAAGTTGCAACCATAGTATTCGGCCAGCTGAGTCCGAGGAGACTTTGTCTTCGAGACTCTCGTGAAACTGGTGGTACTAGCTAGGTATGTCTTGCGCGCGATGCAGTGCCGAGACTGATCAAATATATCTACATGTAGGTAACATTTCTCCCGCGCCGGTGGCGCCGTCTGCGAACGATGGGTGGCGCCAGTGAAGAGAGCCATGGCGAATAAACCCCGGGAGTCTTGAGCGAGTACATGTGCTCCTGCCTGCCGTGAATTATGGCGATGCGGGGAGCAAGACGAGTGAAAAGAAAATGGAAGGAAATTAAAGCGAAAATAACGAGAAAGAAATCGAGAAAGCGGTGTGCGGGTCCTACCCGTCTGAAGCGAATTCGTCTGCGCCGTTCCTAATGGAGAACCCAGAGCCATGCCAGAACTAAGCCAAACTAATGAAGAAGGAAAGCGAGAAAAGGTTCCATGAGTTCATCCTGTCCGTCCTGAAAAAGTCCTGCGTGTCGTTGCCTGATCGAAATCAAGAAATACCAGAACCATGTCATACTGTGGTGCAACCCACAAAGTTGTCGGCGTCGAGAAAACGTCCTATGAGCCCGAGTCCCGTGCGACCTGAGCAAATCCGTCCGTACCGCTCAACGCTCCGGCGCGACCAACTTCTCGCGAAATCTCCACGACCACATCCGCACCCCGCCACACGGATACGCCTGGAAAAGCTCAATCGCCTTCCGCCAGCCACCCAACTCCCACACATACAGCTTCGCATAGCGCTTTCCGTCCAGTGAGGTATGGAACTCGACGTTCATGAGGGAGCTGATGTGCTTCATCTTCTCCTCGAACCAGTACTTCGGCTCAGCGCGCCAGTCCTCATACGCGACGTCGGAGATGGGGCCGACGAGGACAGACATGGGATCGTACGTGACGTTGGGGTCGTTGTCTGGGTCACCGCGGAAGGGGGGAATATTCTCGTTGGTGCGGGTGGTGAGAGAGAGGTACGTGAAGGGGGGATAGGCGGGGCGGGGGGGCTTGCGCGTTGAGGGAATGACGGGAATGACGGCTGACGCAGGGGGGATGCCGTAGAGGGTTCCGGGGATTTCGGTGGCTTCGAGCTCCGCGGGGGAGGTGGTGCCGTTGTTGCCGTTGGTGTAGTTGACGCCGTTGGTCATGTTGACATCGACGGTAGTCTGGGCGGTCTCGACAACCTCAGTGGTGCCGGTAGCTTCGACGATCTGAACAGGAACGCCGGCGAACTCGAGATGAGTAGCAACGGGGGCGGGGAGCTCCGGGATGTCAATGAGCATCGGGGAAGGGAGAGACTCCTCGGCGACGGGGCCCTGAGTGGCGGCGAAGGAGGTGTTGCCAAAGTGAAGAGGGCGGACAGAAGCCTCAGCCATCGAAACATTGGAGATGGGGGCGGCAGCGAACAAGGTCTGCGACGATGAGGCCTGGCCGACCGGAGTCTGAACAATGCCGACCGGGGCTCCAGCGGGAACGCCATTCGCGCCGTGGATGAGATCACTTGTCATACCAACAGTGATGACAGTCTGAGAGGAGAAGTTCTTCGTGTCCTCCTGGGCAGCCTTATAGCCCGCTTCGTAGCCCTGTCCATGGCCGATGGTATAGCCGCTGGTAAAGATACCGCGGGTGTGCTCCAGAGAGGCATTGCGGAACTCTGGGATCTTGGTGACGAATGCGGCATTGGCCTGGGCTTCAATGTTGCTGCCGTTATTCTCATCGCTGCAAGGCAGAAAGAAAGGAAAGGTCAGTGGGAAAGCTCATTGAGGTCGGGTGTTTTGAGAGATGGAAGGCAAAAGAAGGAAGTCAAAGCGTCTCATTTTGAGCGTCTCAATTTATGAAGGGAAAGGAAAAAGAAATTTGAGAGACTTACCAGGCCTGCTCCTTCTTCTCGGTCGCCTCCATGGACTCCAGCTCGCAGGTCTCGGGGTTCACCTGGAGGAATACCGTCTGCGGGCGACGGCGGATGAAGGGAAACTCGCGAGGAGGGCTGGGCGGCTCGCGACGAGCAGCTGCCGCGAACGAGGCCTCGGCAGCCTTGTTGTACGCCTCCGTGATGTCGGCGAGAGGCTGGACCTCCTCGATCCAGTCGGTGATCAAGTTTCCAATATCCATGATGGATATTGTCGGGGTTTGTGTTTAGGAGAGGGAAGGGGAGAGAGACTCGGTTTGAAGAAGGCCTTGGGGAAGACCGTGAGGTGTGGTAGTGATTGCGAGAGGAAAGAGGAAAGAAGAGGTTGGCCTCGAGAAAGAGGTGTTTATAAACTGGGAAGAGTCGAGCAGAAAAGGGGTCCCGCTTTTATTTCGCTGTAAGATCTCGAGATCCCCGTCAAACCGTCAGTTCCCATTGGCCGCTGGCTTTCAACGGACCCGCGTGTTTGGAAGTTCTGCGAAATCGTGAGTTCCTATTCGACTCTGGGTTTCGACAGACCCCGTAAGGGCCCGTTAGACCCGCGAGTTGAAGACACATGACACTTTTACGGGGGTCATAGGATTCACATAAAAAAAAGCTTGGGATGAAAGGGCTGCAACTTCGTTTGATCACAGTTAAAATAAGATATTCTAGGATGGAATGCGCCGTCAAAACTGCGGTTGAAAGGCAAACTTGGCGAATAAGGTGTGACTTGGGGCACACGCCGTGATCCGGGGCGTGTGGTATGATTTAGCATTCCTGGCCTGTTCTAGGTATCACGGGAACTATCTGTGAATGGGGAGTTTGGTAGCATATGCGGAGAACATGATGAGACAGTAATTGTCAAAACAACTCTGAATCTGGTTTGTTAACAGCAGAATGTTCCCTGCCAGGACATGGCAAGAGGCCGGGAAGCATTCTGCGTACGAGGTTACACTTTCGAAATTGGCATTCCTTACATCTCTGGCCGCCAGGTTATGGGCCGGACTTACACCAGAATTCGGCGGCGTTGGTACACGGGGATGTAAATTCGAAATCGGCACCCTTTGCACTTCTGGCCACGGTTCTATAGGCTGGGCTTCCACTAGAAACCTGAAGCATCTACGCCACGGGGCGAAAAAATCAAAAGTCGGCATCCCACCGAATCTTTGGGCACTAGGCCATAGGTCGGACTTACCCAAGGAACCCCAGAAAACACCAGATGCCCAGAGGAATTTGTTCAGCATCCTTGCACCGTCAAATAACAATGCGAGCACAAAGGTCGACTGGATGCAAATGCTGCCTTCACCGGCCTTGTCAGCACCAATTTAGGCCACGTAGATGGTGTTCTCCAGACCCGGACAACCTGCCGTGCGTGCCTTGCCGTGGGGCTGTTGTCATTGATGCCTGAAAACTGAGCTGACGCCAGATCATTGTTGCTGAAGAAATGCCAGAAAAAAGCCCTTTTATCCCCGTGAACACAAAGGGTCAAGGGCTGACGTAATGGTGGCCTTTTAACAACATAGACACTGATATACACACGCCTGGAACCGCCCAAATATGTCACGTTCAACCCGCAACCTCAGCAGCGCTCTTTTCAACCTCGCAGGCCCGGTCTTGCCGATCATGGTGGAGTAATACACTGAGTGGACATCCTTAACAATCTTGTCGGCGCAGCTCTCTCTAACCTCGGCGTTGTTGCCGGTCATTATCACAAACTTCGGTGTCTCTCCCTCGTGCGATGTTGAGCTCAATCTTGCGAATGCAAACTTCGGTATCTCTCCCTCATGTGCGGATGAGCGCGGTCTTGCCGATTAAAACTTCGGTGTCTCTCCCTCATATGCGGATGAGCGCGATCTTGGCGATTAAAACTTCGGCTTCTCTCCCTCATGTGACGCCGAGCCGGCAACGATATGAGTCTCCGGGCGCTAATCCGGAAGGTCTTAGATATCAACCCAAGACTCTCCTCAGACCTCTCATCCATGTCCCGTTTCCCGACGCAGGTGACGGGCTTGTCATCGCAGAGCAAATTCTAAGCCAGAAAGTTGCTTTTTAAAGATGAATGCCATCATTAAACCCGTCTCCCTCCTCTCATCTCATATTTTCTTTTTCTGAGCACACTATCAGTCCACAATCCACGTCTTCTCACGCAATCAAATGTTGTGAGGTTCAGTTCATCACCTATGACCAAACCCGTCTCTTCATTTCTCCAAGTCGAGCATTGTGAAGCAGATTATTACCATCAAAAATTCAACATTTGGCTGTGAGGAGCAGACCCAACCCCTGGGCCACATTACGAAAGTCTCAGGCCGCAACAAGATTTATGCTCACACGCAATCCAATATAGACATGGGGCGGCCTGGACATCTGAGATCCGCAATAAAAAAGACCAATCCCTAGAAAAGATTCATCGGATTAATACTGATCGTCCTATAGGGTTCTCCAGGGCCTTCCTCCTCGGAAGCTTATATCTCCACAACATCCGCTGATTTCCAGGTTCTATTCGACCTGAAAAGCCACCCGGCGAAATAAGGTGTTGATTAAGCACCAAACTATAACTAATCGAGCGTAGCTATAAGTTCATTAGGCCACTATACCAGCCTCAATCCGGGTTGGCTGCAACCCAAATGATGGGTGTGGGACAACCGGATTTACCCACCGTCCCGTCTCCCATAATGGAACATTCCGCCTGCACTGGAGCTGCCCGCGCAGGAACAGTATTATACCCATGCGAGCTAATTAAGGTTGCGCCGTATGGTTGGACTTGACCCGGCAGCTCTTTCGGAACTGCAGTCCACCGTGGCCTGCCCGCAGCTGGAGCAGCCAATGGTTTAGGCCGGGGCCGGTGATGGAGGGAGGGATCTCGGCGGTCCTGCAGGTACGATCCTGAGAGGGGGATGTTGTGATAAAACGTTAGCTTCCCCGGATTTTCTTTTCGATCCGGAGCGTCCACCAACGCTAAGTGAAGCTCGGAGCAACCGTTCCCAGTCAAGATGAAGCTATTCGCAGCGTCCAACCTCGCCGGCGCCTTGGCAATAGGGGCCTGCGTCCAGACGGCCCTCGCAGCACCTCCCCCGCTGCATTTCCCGAGGGGCGCCGCCAACAGCAGCCCAAAATTCACCTATGACCCAAACACCAGCGAATACTGCGTGTGGTGGCTCGACAGTGATGGCACATGGACCTGCCCGCTCATCGCAAGCATCTATGGCGCCGCCGTGGAGGATCTCCTCATTTGGGTACGTTCTCCCCTTCGCCATACTGGGCCGCTCGTGGGGCAAGCTAACCGCCGTCGTAGAACCCCTCCCTCACGAAAGCCTCTTGCGGCGCTAGCGTCAAGCTCCCCGCAAACGTCTCCTACTGCGTCGCCTCCATGGAGTTCACCCACTTCCCGCTTCCAAAGGACACTGCCCCGCCGAAGATCTCTCCCACGGTCGCTACTTCTGTCGCGACACTTTCAGCCTCTGTGGGGTTCGCAACCCTCCCACTGCCAAAAGATACGGCCCTGCCGAAGGCCTCCTCCGTTGTCGTCACCTCCATCGTGACGCTTCCTGCAACCATAGGGTTCACGCAGGTCCCAGTACCAGACTACACCGCTGTGCCGAAAGCTTCCTCCGTCGTTGTTACCTCCATCGTGACGCTTCCCGCCTCAGGCTCTGTAGGGTTCACACAGATTCCTCTGCCAAAGGACACAGCCCCGCCAAAGGGCCCCCCTGTTGTCGTCACCTCCGTCGTATCGCTACCCCAC